>MTKW01007822.1_pt1 | contig 22652 bp, 18 predicted proteins | sample 1042761 | NCBI WGS metagenome assembly MTKW01 (sample SAMN06205366, study PRJNA360243) | anaerobic digester metagenome | biome: Wastewater treatment plant; feature: Anaerobic digester sludge; material: sludge; isolation source: anaerobic digester fed with sludge from wastewater treatment plant ...
AGAAGTTAAGCCCAATAGCGCCGATGGTACTGCATCATGTGGGAGAGTAGGTAGCCGCCGTCCTTATCGAAAGCCCCCGATAGAAATATCGGGGGCTTTTTTTTTGACATAACAGAGGATAATCTTCAATTTACTGGATAAAAAGAGAAAGAGACTCTCTCATCAGAAGAAGCCTCTCACAAGAATACCTGTAACAGTTATTTAGGAGCGATCATGTATCGTACCTTACTTTGTCGAGGATGATGGGGAGAATCTCCATATTAACCCCGGCTTCCCGAAGCTCGTCGAGATCCTCATCAAACAGCGTTTGAAAAGTGGAGAGGCTGCCTGCCGATCTCACCGCCTGAACGTAGAGTTCTACCGCTTTTTTTGTGTTTAGGAGACAAAGCTCCACATGCCCGGCATTCAGATAGTCATGGGTGTTGGGCCTGTTTTCAATTATCTGCGCATAGTAACGCTGGGCTACATCGAACTTGCGCGACAGAAATGCGCACCAGGCAATGGAGCGCCAGGCCCGGGTATTGTCGTGACTCAACAGATCCACCTTGAAGTAATAGTTCAGTGCCTCGGCGTACTGGTCTAGTTCCAGGTAACAATGGCCAATATTAAGCTGAATATTGAGGTCGTCAGGCGTCAATTGTTCCAGCCGGCGATAATAGTGCAATGCACTTTCCGGCTCTTTCAACAGGCGATAACAATGGGCAATGCGACGCAACACCCAAGTGTTGTTCTCGTCCATCAGATCAGCCTTCAGGTAGGCGTCGAGCCCCTTTTTTACCATGCCCAGCATCTGGTAGCAGTAGCCGATCTTCTGCCAGGTTTCGTTGGTTGCACTTCCCATCCCTGTCAGCATCAGATAGGCATCGGCCGCCTCCCTGAAGTTATTTTTCTCAAAATAATAGAGGGCTATTCGTTCGAGGTTCGCCGTACGCTGAACAACCGGGTATAACGGTTGAAGACGGTGGTAATCGAGGGGGGCGCTAAAGATATCAACGAAGTCGTTTCTCCTCTGGAAAAGTTTAAAGAAACGGTAGAGATCCTGGATATACTGCTTGCAGATGGTCTCCTCCTGTTGATTTGGATTAAGCAGTAGCTCCTCTTCTGTCATCTTTTTCAGTTCATCGCTTTCCGCACCCAGCTGCGTTGCCATCATGTTGCGGTATTGTTCCGGCATAAGCATGAGACTGAAGCAAAACGAGTATTTGTCGGAATTGCAGATCATCGTCGTATTGAGCAGGGTTGATAGCAGGTTGTCGTCCTCCGGTCTTTCCGAAAAGAATGAATGAAGTGAACTGTGGCGCTTATCGAATGGCAGGAACCAGTTGCTCATCTCGTTGAAGAACGGGTAGTTCTTCAGGTTGGAGAAAGTGGAATGGAAGACATCCGCGCCACCTAACTGCATGTCGGCAAACTCCTGCAGTTTGTCGGTCAATCCTGCCTCGTCCAAAATTTTCTGCCACTCGGGATTCTTCTCCTCCAGCCCGCTTTCACCCATCCACTCCTCCAGATTAATCTTTTTACCGATCATCGGACTCAGTTTCATCATCCCGGGAAGGATCTCCTCGGTAAGTTTTTTTGTGATCTTTTCCGTCTCGTGAGCCTGGATAAATTGAATGATAACCGAAACGAGCCGGCGCGAGAAGATCGCGTCATCCGCCATGACCGACAACCTGCCGGTAATTTCGGGATAATGGATCCACCGCTTTTTGTACTCCCTTAAGACCGGAACTATCCCAACGACGGCACGTAATGCAATCTCCGATTCCGGGTGATAGCAACTTTCCAGCAGAAAATCGAACTTTTTCGGATCGAAACGTTGCAGCAGATTCATTGTAAGGGCTGAAATCAACATGCATTTGACACTGGTCGGGATAAGCGTATGGGAAGTAAAATCACGGTAGGCTTTTACCTCTTCGTCTGTTGCCCTTGGCGATGAGAAGAGACTGTAAAAGAGATCCTGTACGGTCTCCTCCTGTTTGATGCTGTTCTGGTGGAGACGGCTCTTTTTCTCCTCACCCTCCGGCATCAGTTCGATGATGGCAGAGGTATCTACCAGCTGACAGATGATATCGCGGTATTCATTCAGTGACAAAGGTTGCCTGATATTGGCTATTCTTGCCTTTTCGAAAAAAAGAGCGGAGCTGTTGCGGATTTGCCACTGTTCCGACAGATCGTCGGCCAGCAGATATATGCCGCGAACCAGACGGGAGTATATTTTCTGCTGATCAGGATCCTTCTTCCCTTCAACCAGGTAGTGGATCATATACCGGTAGTTGGTCTCCAGCTCGGATATCTTCTCTGCTGCCGACCAGTTCTGTAGGGCGGCTGCCCACGACTTCAAGGTGTCAAAAGCATCCTTTAGCCTGTTATTTTCAACATGATCCAGTACAGCAGCATATATCTTTGAGGTTTCGTTCGGGTTCATTTGAGTGCCTGTTTGCTATCTTTGATAATCAAGACCGAAGGAAGATGGGATGTCCATGAGAGTGGCGAACCGATCAGCTTTTCCCAACCGTTGAACCCGATAATCATCAGATCCTGCTGCTGGATGAAGTCGAGTTCGATCTTTTTGTTGTTGTCCCATAGCTTCACCTCTCCATCCGTTTTCTTTACGATAAACTGAAAAAGTTTCTGAAACTTCGGATCACTCTCCATAAGGCCGATGGCATCCCATATGGTCACCGTCACATCAGGGTTTTTTGCCAACTGGTAGAGATAGGGGAATACATAGGCATCCTCCTGATATAAAAGGGGGACAAATATCCGGTTACCATCTCTATAGTTGTTGTCGAGGAATATGCCTATTGAAAGCCGGTTTCGTGCAAGCAGCGAGGAGAAATCCAGCTCTGACATGCTGCTGCTCTCTTTCAACTGGAGGTACTTGTGCCAGAGTGCGGGATTGAAGAGGGAGCTGCCTATCCCAAGCAACACCAGATTGCAGTCGTATTCCTCGGCGGTACGCAATATCTCTTCCACATAATTTTCAGACTCCTTCACAAATGTTCGGATCGAGAGTCTATTCGCTTCGGCCGATGGGATGATGCCGGAAAAAAGTTCAGTTTTGTATCTGTTTTCGTCCTCGATATCTCTGGCCTGCTCCTTGTCGATCAGGTTCAACAGGGTGACGGACGACTTGTCCGGCCTGAACCGGGCCATCCTGCTTATCAATGCGCCCAGAGCCTTTCCCGTTGTCACTTTTGAAAAGCAGATAAGGGCATTGACAGGCTTTTTCAGTTCATTTTCTCCTTCGATCCGCTTAAGTAGAATATCAACAAATTCCATACCAATCTTTTTAGTTGTTTAGAGCAGAAAACAGAACAGCAAGAGTTGGGACCAGCCGGTAACCCACAGGTAGTAAACGACGGATTAACTTAAATTATGGGCATTGATACCTGGGAATAGATATCTTCAATCACTTCTTTTCCTATCTTATTGAAATCCTCTTCGCGAGCCGTAATAATCAGTCCGGCCATATCGATGGCGCCCGGACTGACGAGCAGCTGCCGTTTGCCCGTTTCGTAGAATTGACGCGGGCGGTGAGCTTTACGTGGAAAAACATGCAGCATGTAGCGATTGCTTTCCACAAAAGCAATGAGATTGAACAACGGCTCCTCCTCATCGGGTTGACGGCTGTGCAGGTATTGATAAACGTCCTCGAAGCGCTCTTCTACCTCCTGTTTAGAGGAGCTTTCGATAATCAGGCAGGAACGGAGCTCGTTCTCCCCGGTCATCAAAATAGGCGCTTTCAGTCCTGCCTGCAGATGAAAATGGTCGGGTGCCGATGCACCGCATTTCGGACCGTTGTAAAATACAATGTAGTCGGGTAGCAGTTCGGCGAGTGTAAGCATATCGCCAGTTTTTCTCCGGATACGTTGCGGAACATGCGAATGGATGGCTACTGTTAGATGATTCCGCAGGATCGGAAAAGGATTGATCAGTATAATATATTTATCGAGGAAAGGTATCCCCGATTGGATTTTTGGACGGTTCTTCCCGCACAGGAAACAGGGACGCTCTTCTATACTGCTATTGTCCACCTGAGACGATACCGATTCAATACGTGACGGATTGAACTGGACATTCACGTTGAGCCCGCTTCCCCAATTGAACTCTTTTACCTTCAGCCGATCAAGCTGTTCGATAGAGCTTTTCAACTCTGTCCAGTCTCTTTGTTGTTCAATGAACAGCCGGTCGATTTTTTGTTGAAGATGCATGATGCAGTTGTTTGAGTGACAATGGGAAGAGTGAAACTAAATCTTTCCGCTTCCCTTCCGTTTGATATATTCGAATGTAGGTGAAATATCGAAGTAAAGCTTATCCACTCCAAACCGGTTGGGAGCAAGAGTCAGGGAGTTGCAGTTGCAATTTCTCTCGATCTTGTCCTCTCCGCCGAACTTGAATCCAAGGAATCCCAGCAGATCATATTCGTGTGATACTTTTATCACGTAATAGGGAGTGGATTTCGACATTCCGTCACCCGTACTGATGATTGCCTGCTGGACGATGTTTCTTTGCTTAGCCGTCCTGCGATATGCCTCCACGTTGTTCTTTTGTGCGAAAACCAACAATTTGGCGTTGAGAGCACGCATATTGAAGGGATCTTCTTTGAGCAGCGCTTCTGCGTATTGCAGCACCTCCTCATAATCCTGGTCGGAGAAATATTGCTTGTTCAAAACGGTAGCCATCCGGGTATTGTATTGAGATGTGTCTGCAGGGTTGTATGACGGTTGAAATACATAGCCGAAATAGAGGTGTCTCTTCTCATCTATCGTCATGGTGGAGTCTCCCATCCTGTAGCGTTCCATCAGTACTTCGTAATTGAGATGTGAGGAACTGTTGTTGATGTTTTTCTCAATCGACTTGTAATCGGGTGCAGTTGGCTCGTCATATTGAGCGGAAAGAGTAATACTGCAGCAGATAAGCAGGGCGAGAATCGCGATTTTTTTCATTTTCAAACTTATTGATCTATAGTGCGACAAATCTATTCTTATATTGGTTATTGTTTTCCAGAAACGGTGACGCTGTTGTCAATCTTGGAGACCAGTCCTTGCAGCACGTTGCCGGGACCGAGCTCCACAAACTCGGTGGCTCCGTCGGCAATCATCTGCTGAACCGATTGGGTCCATTTTACCGGAGCGGTCAGTTGAGCCACAAGATTTGCCTTTATCACCTTCGGGTCGGTTTCGCCAACTGTAGAGACGTTCTGATAAATCGGACAACCAGGTTTGAAGAAGGTGGTTGCGGCAATCGCCTCCGACAATTCTTCGCGGGCGGGTTCCATGAGCGGCGAGTGGAACGCACCTCCCACTTTTAATGGGAGTGCTCTCTTGGCTCCGGCTTCCTTCATCTTTGCACAGGCAAGCTCGATACCTTTCATCGATCCGGAAATCACAATTTGTCCCGGGCAGTTGTAGTTGGCCGGTACCACCACCTCGTCGATTCCTGCGCAGATCTCCTCTACCTTGTCGTCCGGCAGGCCCAGGATGGCTGCCATGGTGGATGGATTCTTCTCACATGCTTTCTGCATGGCGAGAGCCCGTTTATAGACCAGTTTCAATCCATCTTCGAACGATAATGCGCCGGCTGCCACCAGTGCGGAAAACTCTCCCAGTGAATGGCCGGCAGCCATGTCGGGAGTAAACTCGTCACCCATGCTTTTTGCCAGAATGACTGAATGGAGAAAGATTGACGGTTGTGTGACCCTGGTCTGACGGAGATCCTCTTCACTCCCCTCGAACATCAGGTCGGTAATCCTGAAACCCAGGATCTCGTTGGCCTGTTCAAACAACTCTTTTGCCAGTGGCAATGTATCGTATAACGCTTTTCCCATGCCGACAAATTGTGCACCTTGTCCGGGAAATAGATATGCTCGTTTCATAAATTCTATTTTCTATTTTTCTGTTTAACGTTTCAATTGTTCTTTTGTTTGGGATCAGTTCCGCTTTTCCCTGATCTCCACCCGCCGGATCTTTCCGCTGATGGTTTTGGGCAGTTCATTGACAAATTCAATGATCCGCGGATACTTATAGGGTGCGGTCACTTTTTTCACATGCTCCTGAATGTCGCGTTTCAGTTCGTCGGATGCCTTCTCCTTGTATTGAGGCGCCAGAACGATGGTGGCCTTGATCACCTGGCCGCGGATCTCGTCGGGAACACCGGTGATGGCGCACTCCACTACAGCGGGATGGGTCATGACTGCACTCTCTACCTCAAATGGACCGATGCGGTATCCCGAGCTTTTGATGATATCGTCCTTCCGGCCTACAAACCAGTAGTACCCATCTTCGTCGCGCCAGGCCATATCGCCGGTATGGTAGAGGTTGTCGGCATAGACACTGCGCGTAAGCTCTTCATCGCGATAATATCCCATGAACAGGGATAGGGGACGGCCCCCGTCGGTACGGAAAACAATTTCACCCTGTTCGCCATCCTCGGCAGAGCGGCCGTCGTGCGTGAGCAGATCCATCTTGTAGAGCGGATTGGGCACACCCATTGAGCCGGGTTTGGGTTCGATCCAAGGAAAGGTGACGACAGTGGGTGCCGTTTCGGTCTGACCGAACGCTTCCATCATCTTAATACCCGTTTTTCGGTAGAAGGTCTCAAAGACCGACGGATTGAGTGCCTCCCCTGCAGTGGTGCAGTATTCCAGTGCCGACAGATCATACTTCTCCAGCTCTTCGCGGATAAGGAACCTGAAAATGGTTGGCGGAGCACAGAGTGAGGTTACACGATACTTTGAAATCACCTCCAGGACATCGGCCGGGATAAATCGCCCCTCAAAATCGTAGACAAATACGCATGCCCCCACAATCCACTGTCCGTACAGTTTCCCCCACACGGCTTTTGCCCATCCGGTATCGGCCAGCGTGAGATGTATACTGTTCTCGTGCAGGTTGTGCCAGAATTTCGCGGTGGTGATATGACCTAGGGGATAGGTGAAATCATGAATGACCATTTTGGGTTGTCCTGTCGTGCCCGACGTAAAGTAGAGGAGCATGATCTCCCCATTTGATGTACCCTCTGCCGGACGGACAAATTCCGGAGCCTGTTCCACACCTTTACTGAAATCGATCCACCCTTCGGGAATGGTATCCCCGATCACGATACGGTATTTTACCGAGGGGGAGGAGGCCATGGAGCGGTTGACATGATCAACCAGGTTGTCGTCGTATGTGGCGATTATCGCCTTGATATCGGCCGCGTTGGCGCGGTAGATGATGTCTTTGTCGGTAAGTAGGTGTGTGGCGGGAATGGCTACGGCCCCAATCTTGTGCAAGGCCAGTATGGTATACCAGAACTCGATGTTCCGTTTCAGTATCAACATCACCATGTCGCCTTTCCGGATACCCAGATCGAGAAGAAACGATGCTGTCTTGTCGGACAGCTCCTTTAATTCGGAGAAACTCATATCCCGATGCTGACCCTTGTCGTTTGTCCAGCACAATGCCCGTTTGAGAGGGGCCCTCTTTGCCCACTCATCCACTATATCGTAGGCAAAATTGAAATTCTCGGGGACACGAATCTCATAGTTCTCTACAAAATCCTGATGCGACTTGAATGAGGTTTGCTTTAAAAATCGTTCTAACATAAGATGTTGTTTCCCTTAAATTTGTTTGCTTGCGTGTCGCTTTTACGGTTCGATTACCACAGCCAGAAATTTCACAGCCTTGTTGTTCAACGCCTTCATTCCGTGAGGAAGTGAAGAGTCGAAATAGATGCTGTCGCCTTCGTTCAAGGTGATATTCTTGCCGTTGTGGTGGAACAGGAGGCTCCCCTCGAGCACCATGTTGAACTCCTGACCCGGATGGATGTTCAGGAAAAAATCGGAATCCGTGGACTTGGGCTCGACGGTTACAATGAAAATATCGGCGATGTTGTGGGTAAATCCTGCCGTCAACGACTGGTACTTATATGCGGCGACACGTTCGACGGCGAGCCCCTGATCCTTGCGTGTTACGAAGTAGGAGCTCATCTTCGGTTCGGTTCCGAACATCAGTGTGGCCAGATCCACGTTGAACTCCTTTTCGATCCGTTTGAGAAGTGAGATTGAGATGTCACCCTCTCCCTGTTCGTAAGCCAGGTATGCGCCTGTTTCCAGCTCAAGTTGTTGGGCCATCTCATCGGGTGTGAGATCGAGAGCGTCGCGCAACCCCTTTATGCGTTCCCCGATTGCTTTAATGTCGGTTGTCATATTCTCCTGATGTTAACTGGTAAGCAAAGATAGTCATAAGTTTTGATGTCGCAGGCAAAATCAGATAAAGAGATAGAGGCTGATTGCCATAATCACCATTCCGGTAACCAGACCGATGATAGAGAGGTGATGCTTCCCGTACTTTTCGGCACTTGGAAGCAATTCATCCAGCGATATGTAGATCATTACTCCGGCAATTATGGCCAGAATAAGTGCATCGAGCACCGGGTTCCAGAACCTGATCAGGAAGAAGTAGGCGATAATGGCTCCTATCGGTTCAGCCAGCCCCGACGAGAAGGAAAGCCAGAATGCTTTTTTTCTGCTTCCCGTGGCGTGATAGATGGGCACGGCCACTGCGATCCCTTCCGGAATATTGTGGATGGCTATGGCTACGGTGATCGGTATGGCCACCTCCAGCGAGTTGACCGCTGTCATGAATGTGGCAATTCCTTCGGGAAAGTTGTGGATTCCTATGGTGAGCGCGGTAATGATACCGGTGTGCCTTAGCCGCTGAGTATCTCGCTTCATCTCTTCCACGCCGTGCATCTCGTGCGGATTGCTCGACTTGGGTACAAGCAAGTCGATAAGTGCGATAAAGGCGATTCCGCCAAAGAGAGCCAGGAAGGTATAGAGGTTTGCTCTCTTCTCACCGAATGTTTCGGTTAGCATGTTGAGTGAGCTGGGCAGCATCTCCATAAATGAGACGTAGATCATTACCCCGGCCGACAAACCCAATGCGATACTCAGAAAATTGGTGTTGGTGCGTTTGGCGATCAGGGAAATCAAGCTCCCGATACCGGTTGAGAGACCAGCAAAGAGCGTTAGAAGAAATGCGGTAGTAACAACTTGACTTTCCATTCAATATTATTATAGATTTCGGGTTATTTTCTGCCGTAATTGATGATCTTTTCCATTATCTCCTGATGAATCTTTCCGTTGCTGGCTACCAACTCCTTGTTGAAGAGATAGTCGCTCCCCCCGGAAAAGTCGGTACATCTACCTCCGGCACACTCCAGGATAAAGGTTCCGGCAGCCACATCCCAAGGCGACAGGCCCGAATGGAAATAGGCATCGCTCCTTCCGCAGGCTACGTAACAGATCTCAATGGCTGCCGATCCTTTTATCCGGAAGCTGCATTTGCGGTACTGTTCCGCTGCATTCCTGAGTATCTGCTCTCCCTGTTCATCCATCGAGTAGGGGATGCCAAACCCGATATATCCGTTGGTGAGGGTTGGCTGCGAGCTGGTTCTGACCGGTTGTCCGTTGAGTGTGGCATCCCCTCTGCTGCATGCCGAAAAGAGTTCGTCGGCAACAGGATCATATACAACACCCAGAATGGTTCTGAGGTCTTTCATCAGGGCAATACTTACCGAAAAGGGGGTGTCGCCATGAACGTAGTTAGTGGTTCCGTCCAGCGGATCAATGATCCATGTATAACGTCCGTCGGCATACTCAACAGTACCCTCTTCAGTGAGGAAGGTGGCATCGGGGATGAGCCCGTCCAACTTTTCCACCACCATTCTTTCAGCCTCGGTATCGATATGCGTCACGAAGTTTCGTGTGCCTTTCAATTCGATATCCGATTGGCGCAGCGCCGACTGTTGCTCTTTCAGAAAACTGCCCGCGATACGGGCAATCTCTTCAACGTTGCTACGAAGCTTGTCAATATCAATCATGCTTGTTCTTCTTTGTTTCAGGAACTATTTCTCTTTCTCTCCCTCTCCGAACATTGAATCCCACCATCGTGAGTCGCCTTTCAACCACTTGGCAAACCATGCGTAAATCGCATTGTTCCACGCGATACGCTTGTCGTAATTGTAGATGGCATGGTTCTCGCCTTCCACCTGGATGAATTCAACCGGCTTGTTCAGCAGCTTCAATGCCGTGTACATCTGTATACTCTCTCCAATGGGAACATTCGTATCGGCCGTACCGTGCAGCAGCAACAGAGGGGTATTTATCTTGTCCGCATGGAAGAGGGGGCTTTGTTCCGTGTAGAGCTTTGGATTGTTCCACGGATAGCTGCCAGCACTAGCACCGGCACTGTATGAATAGCCCCAATACCCTTCGCCCCAGTAGCTGGTAATGTTGCTGATTCCTGCATGCGAAACCGATGCGGTAAAGATATCGGTTTTAGTAATCAGGTACTGGGTCATGAAACCGCCGTAGGAAGCACCTATGTTTCCGACCTTCGTGCCGTCGACAAAGGGATGGGCCGCAACAAACTGTTGCACGCCTTCAATGATCTCTTCAGCTGTCCGTTCTCCCCAGGCATTCACGTGCCGGGCAGAGAACTCCTGCCCGTATCCGGTGGTGCCACTCGGTTGCAGCGTATAGACAACATAGTCCTGGGCAGCATACACGTGTAGAGGATAGGTGCTTTCGAACCCGCGGGAGGTGGGACTTGTACCGCCATAGTAATATACGATAAGCGGATATTTCTTGGCGGGATCGAAGTTAGGAGGCAGATAGTACCTGCCGTCAATCTCATCGCCGAAGCTGCTGGTGAACTTCCAGTCTACCACTTCGCCCAGCTCCAGGGTGTTGAGCTGTTTGGCGTAAGGATCTGAGATAAGGGTGGATTCGCCCGTTTTCAGATCGAGCAGATACCCCCTGTTGGAGTTTGAAACGCTCACTCCCGTATAGGTAGCCCACCTTCCGTTTCTGGAAATGTCGAACGAGCGGATCACATCCTCCTTCAACGGGAGTTTTTCAAACTTTCGTCTGTCGGGCATGTAGCGGTATACGTTCACACGATCCGCCTCCTCCACGCGGTAGTAGATGAAGTTATCACCTGGATTCCACTCCTGGGCAGTGATCGACGGGTTGAAATATTTCGTTACGGGGTCAACCTTGCGGGTTGCCAGATCCATGATGAACGACTGCGTATCGTAGCTGTTGGCTATCTGCCCTTCGTCGATATTCAGTCCGATGCCGTTAAATGCTTCGGGAGCGCCGTGAATCAGCAATTTTTTACCATCGGGAGAAAATTGTGCCGAATAGGTGTAGGCCTGATCTTTCCATATGGTGTCAACGGTCATGGTGGCAAGATCGAGCATGTAGAGGCTACTCTTTCTGAATGGCCGTTGTGACAGGTCTTCTTCCGAGGTAGAGAAAAGCAGATACCTCACATCGTCGGTGATGTCGTTGAGCGAGGCGCTTTGCCTACCGAAAGTGATCTGCTGGACAACTCCTGTCTCGAAGAAATATCGGTAGATGTAGGTCCTGTCGCGGTAACCGGTCTGCCGGTCGTCGATACCGATCATCCTCCTTAGTCCGCTTGGCGTGGTGACCGAAAGGGTCTCTCTGGAGGAGTAGAACATCGATTTTTCGTCCGGTGCGATATGGAATCTTTCTTTGGGGAGCCGTTCCGCCATGACCTTTGTCTCCGATGTCAACGGATCTAGCAGGTAGATCGTTCTGCCATCGCTGTTGTCTGACACGTAGTAAAGCTGGTCGGATTTCGGCATCCAACCGAGTTGCGAACGGTTTGCAATCTCCGACAGGAGAGTACGCTTCTGTTTCGTATCGTAAATCTCTATATAATCGCGGTTTTCTCCACCTTTCATCGTCTCCCGCAGGTTGAGCAACAGAAATCTGCCGCTAGGCGAGATGGAAGAGCCGTTTATCCGTTTTCCCTCCAGGATATCGTTGATTGTAATGCGCCGCTTATCGGTGTTGTTGAAGGTGAATTGGAGCAGTGAGTCCTCCTGCTCGGGTTTCAGTTCAATCTTGACTGCCGGCCCGGCTTTGCTTTCTGCAGATGCCAGCAGTTTGATGATGACCCGTGCATTGTTTGTAAACCCGTTCAGGGTGGCGTCGACCGATCCCGAGTGATGCAGGCTGTCGTTTGCCGTTGTTTTGGTAGCTCGCTTTACGTCGTTTACGTACAGTTCAAGCAGATTAGGCGATGTGATGGTCAGCTTTCCTTTCCCGTAACGGTTGCCGTTAACGAAAAAGGAGAGCAACTGGAGCGTGTACCCCTTATCCGGTTTCGGTAGGTGGAAGAATCCGGCAGTGTCGGGCTTGAGTTCTGTAGTGAAACGCTCATGGGCCGGAAACGAAACGAAGTAGGAGAGCAGTGTCTCGTCTGAAAACTTGCTCGCTTTGAGATCGGTGCTGTCGAGTAATACCGGCTGATAAACGGTAACGGGCGCAAACGAACGGATGCCGGCAGGCATATATTTCTGTTGCGCTGAGAGCGGCAAAAGCATGCCGAGTGCGATCAATAGGATGTTATGTCTCATAATTCTTTGTTTTTCCATACCCAACAGTTGTCGAATCTGATCTCCGTCGCCTTCTCAAAAAGAGCATAAACCGAAGATCCGGAGCCGGACATGGAGGCATATAGCGCTCCGTTGGCGTACAATTCTTCTTTTATCTTGCAAATTTCGGGATATTTTTTGAAAACCGAGGGCTCGAAATCGTTTTTCATAAGTTCTTTCCACTCGGAGACCGGCCTTTTGACTACCTCCTCCAGCGGCACCTCGGGGATCGAAGGCGAAACCAGGGCGTATGCCTCTCTCGTTGAGACGGTAATGTTGGGTTTTACCAGCACGAAGAAGTAACCGCTCAAGTCGAGCTCAACCTCTTCCAACAGGTTGCCGATGCCTTTTGCCAGGGCGGGTCTGTTTCTGATAAAGAAAGGAGAGTCGGCGCCGATCCTTGCCGCCCTCTCTTCCAGCTCAGGCAAGGTGTAACCGAGCGAGAAGGTGTCGTTCAACAATTTCAGCATGAAGGCGGCATCGGATGAACCACCACCCAGTCCTGCTCCGAAAGGGATCCTTTTGAGCAGGTGAATATCGATGGCTGGAATTCTCTTTTCCGCCGAGATCACCTTCAGGGCCTTCACTACCAGGTTCTCCCCGGTCTCTCCCTCAATTTTCAGGCCTCTCTGAAAGAACCGGTATCCGGTATCTTCCCCCGTTGGAATGATCTCCAGTGCATCCCTTACCCCGACGGGATAGAAAAGGGTCTCAAGGTTGTGGTACCCGTCGGTTCGTCTCGAAACTATGTTCAGTCCTAAGTTTATTTTAGCGTTGGGAAAACAGATCATGCATGAAACTCTATATGGGTGTAACTTCTTCCCTGACCTCCACCATCAGCCGGTATAAGTCGGCCAGATGCGTAAAATCGTCTGCCAGCAGGCTGGCGAGTTCTTGGGTGTAAATTCTTTTGTCGGAGACGGGAAGCTTCTTCATCACGTAAACCGCCTTCCGGTTCATCCAGGGTTGAAAAAAATCGGGCAGCGAATTGTTGATCGGCTTTTTGTAGCATTCACCTTCGACTGAAAATCCGCGTCCGATCACCTTCTCCTCCACCATCTCCCGAAAGGCCCCGGGCTCGGTTTCAACTCTCTCCCTGAAGGCATCCATCACTTTCCGTTTGGGAGCATAGAGTCCCATACCCAACAATACCTGCTCGGTATTGAGTTCCATGAAATATCCCGGAAAATTCTCCCACGACGTACCCATACGCTGGAAACTCATCCAGAGGCAGGTGTTGTAGGGATCCTTGTTCCTTGAGAAGCGGATATCGCGGTAAATACGCGACAACACTTTGTGTGGACGGAGCTCAAACAACGGATCGATGGCATACATTACCGGTGATAGTGTGTTGACCAATGCCCGGAATGGCTGTAACAGTTCAATCTCGTAAAGTTCGCGATGATCCTCGAACCACTGGCGAAAGTTGTTCTCCTTGAGATCGACCAGAAACTGAATGGTGTCGGGGGTGAAACCCGAGAATGGAGGCACGCTTTTCATTTTTCTACAACACTGTAGGAGTTGGCAGCAATGTGATAGAACGAGAGGTAATCTTTCCCCTCAGAAGCTTTACGCTCGGCAAGCCTTTCCCGGAACTGGTTCACGCGATCCATTTCGGAACTGCCTGCCGCCACACCCTCGGCCTTCTGTTCGGTTTCGCAAGCTTCACCATCTTCACCATGGGTTACGGATCTGTTTTCGACAATCTCCTCCTCCATTTTCTTGAGATCTGCTTCGGTGATTTTCTCTTCTACCAGGATGCCTTTCACCACCACTTCATTATCTACACATGCCTTGTCGAATTTACCCAGCGTACTGTTCGACTCCACACGGATGGTATGGACCTCTCTACTCCCCTCCAAAAAAAGTTTCATCCCGCTTTTAGCACATACATGCGTGGCCTTTCCCTTTACGGTGACCGTCTGCCCTACATACTCATCCGGGGTTGTCAATATATTGTCTACCGTCAGGGGCTCTTTCTCTGCATTTGAGCAGCCGTAAAGCATCAGAAGCGAGAAAACGACAAAATAAAATGCAAATGAGGTGTTCTGTTTCATCTTGATTGATTCGATTAATGATTATTACCCAAAGGTATCGGTTTTTCGTCAAAAACAGAAAGATTGGATAGAAAAATTGAACTCCTTTTTTCTTCATTCGTCGGGGAAAATAGCCTCTTTTACCGATTTTCTCTTGTCATGCCGTCACATTGTACCTATCTTTGTTTCAATTAGTTTTAAACGATGAGATCTATGGAAAATGGTAAAGAACAATTGAAATTGTCAGGCAGATCCAAAGGCGGCCTTTTCGGTTTTCTGCTTGTTCTGGTAGGGACGTTGCTTCTTGCATTTAATTTTGGCTGGATCGACCCTACATTGCGTTACGTCATCTTCTCCTGGCCCGCCCTGTTTCTCCTGTTTACAATTGTTGCCCTGTTCAGGAGAGAATTCCTGGCCATGTTTTTCTGGCTTGCCCTGGCTGCTTTCTTTCTGTTGCCCCGTATAGCACAACTCTACCCTGATGCTTTGCCGGGAGTGGACGAGAGTTTTGCCGAAACATACTGGCCTATACTATTGATACTTTTCGGAGTAGGGGTAATCCTGAAAATTGTGTTTGGTACAAAAAGTTGCCGGCATCGTCATCTCCATCGCCCGTATGAAAATGTGAAGGTGGATGGAGGCAACGGGGTCTATATCCGTGAAGTTCTCTTCAGCGGAATTGAGGATATCTTTCTCGAGCCTCTCTTCAGGGGAGGGCAGATACAGGTGGTTTTTGGCGGAGTTGAGCTCGACCTGCGTCGTACGACACTGCCCGAAGGCGATACCATCCTGCATGTGGAAGCTGTCTTTGGCGGGATTAAACTTTATCTTCCCGACGACTGGGTGGTAATACCGAAGGTAAGAACAGTCATGGGTGGAGTGGAGAATAAGCATTTCTCCAGATCGACGGGCGAAGGTGCCTCGCGCAGGTTGATCATCACGGGTGAGATGGTTTTCGGAGGATGTGAAATCGGGTAGCTTTTCGACAAGATGAGCCTCTTTCTTCCGAATAATCTCTCCCGTATGCTGGCGATATCGGGTCTCTGTATCGTCTATGCGACCGTGCAGGCATGGGCATTCGGTTGGCTTGTATCTTTCCCGTTTCTTCAGCTGATGTTGGACGGGATGGTGAACGGATTGTGTCTCACCGCTCTGAGCTACCTGCTCTGGAAGGTGATTAAATATGGAAATTTTGAAACACTGGAGTTTTACCAGCGGCTGATCAATTATGCCGCACTCGGTCTTCTGAGCATAGCAATATGGACAGGTCTCTGCTACCTCTCGGCCTATTCTATTTTCGATCCGGATAAATGGTCTGAAGCTATCAGCATGCTTCCGCTGAAAGCTTTCATTGCATTACTGATCTACCTGCTGATGATACAGCTTTTCAGGATGGGTCTTGCAGTAGCGGGTGTGGAGTCTCAACGGCAAACCGAAGAGGAGACCGAGGAGGAGATAGCAGGTATGGATAACCACAGGACAGAAGAGATCGAGATGCTTGAACGCATTGTGGTAAAGTCGGGACAGAAAATAGATGTGATACGGGTTGCGGAGATTGTCTATTTTCAGGCCGAAGGTGATTATGTGAGGATTTTTACCGACTCCGGAAAGTATCTGAAAGAGGAAACCATGAAATATTTCCAATCTCATCTGCCAGACGGTCAGTTTATCAGGGTACATCGTTCTTATCTGGTCAACACATCGAAAATCCTGCGTATCGAGTTGTATGAAAAGCAAAATCAGTTGCTCACCCTAAGTAATGGCGACAAGATAAAAATCAGCGCTTCCGGCTATAAACGGCTACGGGAAAAGTTGGGCTTATAGCCGGCTCTTTATGTAAAGTATGTTAAAACTTAGAAAACCGATTTGATATTTTGAGTTTTTAGATTACCTTTGTGCCGCTTTTTTTTTAAAGAAAAAATGACACTAAAAGAACGAATCGTATCAAAAGCGGGCACTCTTTTTTACCAGTACGGAATTAAAAGTGTTTCCATGGACGACCTTGCCTCTTCCTTGGGGATCTCAAAACGAACACTTTACGAGAACTTCCGGGATAAGGAGGAGGTGTTGCTGACCTATCTGACTGCATTGCGGGAGGAGAGGAACAACAAGATTCTGGAGGTAATAAACCGCTCGGAAAACATGATAGAGGTGTTTCTTTATTTCATTGAGTACCACAAGAACAAGGAACTGCCCTCCATCAAGTTTTATGAAGATATCTACAAATATTATCCCCGGATCTACAAGCTGATCCAACAGGATAATGAAGAGAACAAGGTACATATTAGGGAGTATCTTCAGAAAGGAATTGAGCAGGGGTATATCCGTGAGAACCTGAATGTGGATGTTGCGGCTTTTTTGGTTGAGGAGAGCACATATACCTATATCCGTGCCGCCTATCTCAAAAAACCACCTTTCTCTTTTCAGGAGCTGTTTTTTACGATGATGGTGAATTTTATCCGTGGAATCTCCACCCATAAAGGAATTCAGATCATTGATAATTATCTGGCAAGTAAATCATAAGAAAATAACTAAATTTTGTATATGAGAGTTAAACAGTTAAGCATCATTTTATTGATGGCCTGTGGAGGGTTGAGATTGTCCACAGCAGTTGCACAAGGTTCAGACAGTTTGCGGATTGATCTGAACACCGCTTTGGAGATCGCCCTCAGCGAGAATCCCAAGGTGAAGGTTGCCGATATGGAGATCACGAAAAAGGTGTATGCCAAGAAATCGGCCTATGGAGCACTGCTTCCACAGTTCGATCTCATCGGTCAATACCAGCGCGCCATACAACGTCAAACCGTCTATTTCGACGGGGGACTCGGATTGGGCGGCAGTATAGACCCGACCAAATTTACTGAAGATGAGTTGAAAATTGTGGAAACGGTGGGGAAGATGTTCGCGTCCGATCCGGAAAGTGCAGATGAGGGTTTTCAGATGGGTCGTCTGAATGTCTATACCGCCGGATTGAACGTAAGCATGCCGTTGGTTGTTCCCTCGCTCTGGAAAAACATTCAGATGAGCCAGGTAGATATTGAACTTGCCATGGAGAAGGCCCGTTCTTCGCGCATCGACCTGGCGAACCAGGTGAAGAAGTCGTTTTACTCCCTGTTGCTGGCACAGGACAGCTACGAGGTGTTCAAGAAGACATATGCCACCGATTCGCTCAACCTGGAAAATATCCGCGACCGGTTCAAACAGGGCATTGTAGCCGAATATGATGTGATTACTGCCGATGTGAGGCTTAAAAGCCTGATCCCAAGTATTCTCCAGTCTGAAAACATGATGAAGATTGCTGAATTGCAGCTGAAGATGCTTATGGGGATGGACAGCGATATCCCGTTGAAGGTTGTAGGGTCGCTCGACGACTACCGCGACTCCATGTTCGATACGATTATCCCCGCAGATACCACGCTCATGGATAATAGTGATATTAAACAGTTTGATCTGCAGACCGATATGGCAAGAAAGGGGTATGAGATGCAGAAACTGCAGTTTGCCCCTTCGCTTGTTTCTACCTTCAACTATCTCTACATGAGCCAGAACAACGACTTCAAGTTCGGTCAATACCGCTGGGATCCATATTCCACGCTGGGTATCACGCTCTCCATCCCGCTGTTTAACGGCGGACAGCGCTACAACAACCTGAAACAGTCTGGAATACAGCTCCATCAGCTGAGTGAGCAGCGAAAAGAGGTGGAGCGCGGCCTGAAACTCTCCATCAAGAACAATTGGAACCTGATGGCAAAAAGCATGGAGCAGGTAGTGGCCTCCGAATCGGCTGTGGAACAGGCCCGTAAAGGATACCAGATCACACAGAAACGGTACGAGACAGGTATGGGCACCATTGTTGAAGTAAATTCTGCGGCACTGGCCATTACCAATGCAGAACTGCAGTACCGCAATGCCATTTACGATTACCTGGCTGCCAAGGCCGACCTGGAAAAGGTGTTGGGCTACGATATTACACCATTGCAAATCAAGGAATGAATAAATAATAGATACAGATAACAGAGATTCAGATGAAAAAGTACAATTTAGTGAAGTTACTCCCTGTGCTGGCAGCAGCACTGCTTGCCTCCTGTGCAGGAAAAGGGGCTTCGGAGAATACCGAAGGCGAGGCATCCAAGAAGAGAAGCGTTCGTGTAGAGACGGTACAACTGGTACCCGTGGATCAGATTACCACTTTTACCGCATCGGTCGAGGCCGATCAGGTAAACAACATAGCCCCGGCCATGGGCGGTCGAATCCGTAAGATCTATGTGGATGTGGGTTCAAAGGTTCGCATGGGGCAAGCTGTCGCGGCCATGGATGCTGCAAGTTATACCCAACAGGAGACGCAGGTCTCCACACTCCGGAGAGATTTCGAACGTTACCAGGAGCTCTATGCAGTGGGTGGCATCTCCAAGCAGCAGCTCGACCAGCTCCGTACCCAGCTTGAAGTTGCCGAGACGGCCCTTAAGAATCTGGGCGAGAATACCACCCTGGTGAGTCCCATCAACGGTGTGGTAACCGCACGCAACTACGATCCGGGAGATGTGGCCATGCAGCTGCCTATCCTCACCATCGAGAATATCAACCCGGTGAAGGTGGTGGTCAACGTTTCGGAATCTTATTACAGCCGGGTCCAGTTGGGCATGCCGGTTGAGGTGACCGTCGATGCGCTGGGGAGTGAAACCTTTACTGGAAAGGTGTCGCTTATCCATCCGACATTTGATCCGGTTTCCCATACATTTACCGTTGAGATTTCCGTTGCCAATTCCGATATGCGGCTTCGTCCAGGGATGTATGCCCGCGTAAAGATGAACTTCGGTACCATCGAACGGCCCCTTATCACCGATATGGCGGTGCTGAAGCAGGTGGGTTCGAACGACCGTTATGTCTTCGTGGAGAAAGATGGGAAGGCCCACTACGTGGTAGTAGAGCTGGGCGCCAGGATCGGCAACAAGTATGAGATCATTTCGGGACTGAATGCCGGCGACCGGATCATCATCCAGGGCAACAACGGCCTGATTGACGGAACCGAAGTTGAAGTGGTGGAATAAGCTATAAACCGAATAAAACAGAGATAACATATGAAACCATATGAAACCGCGGTGAAAAACCCCGTGGGGACGGCACTGATCTTTATCGGTGTCGTGCTGATCGGGTTGATGTTTTACCGGCAGCTGCCGATAGACCTTTACCCGAACATTGACATGAACATTGTTTCAGTAATGACCTCCTATTCGGGTGCGGGTGCTGAGGATGTTGAGGCAAACGTGACGCGTCCGCTGGAAGATGCACTCAACTCGACCGAGAAACTGAAGGAGATCACCTCCCAGTCGAAAGATGGAATCTCCATCATCATACTCGAGTTTGAGTATGGTACCAATATGGACGAGGTGATGAACGACGTGCGGGACAAGGTGAGCATGATTTCCGGTTACCTGCCGGACGGGACCGAGGACCCGATGATTCTCAAGTTCAGTTCCGACATGATCCCGGTGGTAATCCTTTCGGCTACGGCCCGGGAGAGTTCGGCCGCCCTGTACAAGATACTTGATGAACAGGTGGCCAACCCGCTCAACAGGATCTCCGGCGTGGGAACTGTCTCGGTGTCGGGTGCCCCGGAACGGGAGGTGCAGGTCAATGTGATTCCGCAAAAACTGGAAGCCTACAACCTGTCGGTCGAACAGATCGCGCAGGTGATTGCCGCCGAGAATGTGAACGTGCCGGCCGGTAACATCGATATCGGCTCACAGACCTACATGCTCCGCCTCGAAGGTCAGTTCAGCAACAGTGACCAGCTGAACAACATCATCGTGGGCAGCAGCCTGGGCAAACCGATCTACCTGCGTGATGTGGCCACGGTGAGCGATACACTCGAGTCGCGCATTCAGGAGAGCTATACCAATGGAGAGAGGAGTGCCACCATTGTAGTGCAGAAGCAGTCGGGTGCCAACTCGGTGCAGATTGCCGATGCGGTAAAGGCTGAACTCACCGTTTTGCAGAAGAACCTGCCGCCAGATATCAAGCTGGTGACGGTAATGGATACGTCGGACTATATCAAGGTGTCGATCAACAGTCTGCTGGAGACCATCATCCTGGCATTGATCATAGTGGGAATCATCGTGCTCCTCTTCCTGGGTAGATGGCGTGCCACCATCATCGTGATGGTGACCATCCCGATCTCGCTGATCGGCTCCTTCATCTACCTCTATCTTACCGGCAATACGATCAATATCATCTCGCTCTCGGCGCTCTCCATTACCATCGGTATGGTGGTGGACGATGCGATCGTGGTGCTGGAGAATATCACTTCGCATATCGAAAGGGGGAGCCGTCCGAAGCAGGCCGCTATTTACGGAACCGAGGAGGTATCCCTGTCGGTAATTGCTTCCACGCTGACCATCATCGCGGTATTCCTGCCGATGACCATGGTAGGCGGTTTTGCCGGTGTGATGTTCAAGCAGCTGGGCTGGATGGTGACCATCATCATCTCCCTGTCGCTGATCATCGCTCTTACACTTACTCCCATGATGAGTTCAGGTATGCTGCGTGCGACCAAGGATATCACAATGAACGGTTTCGACCGCTGGTACAGTCAACGGATATTGCCCCTGCTCGACGCGATCGACAATCTCTATGCCCGTTTGGTAAACCAGGTAGCTCGCAGGCGGAAGACCACTCTTGTTACCATTATATTGATCTTCCTGGTAAGTGTGGTAATCAGCGCCCTCACCCTGAAGACCGAATTCATGCCGGCATCCGACAACAACTCCATCGCCATAACAGTGGAGATGCCCACCGGTACCCGGATGGAGCTGGCCAGGGAGACTGGACACCGCTTTGCCGAACAGATGAAAGGCAAATATCCGGAGATCGAGATCATCTCCTTCAGCGTGGGTGCCGCCAGTGAGGATAATACCTGGGCTGCCATGCAGGATAACGCATCCAACATCATCACCTACCGGATCCGTCTCACCGAGGCGAAAAACCGGAAAAAGAGCATTTACGATGTATCTGACGAGATGCGCCAGGATCTGGCCGCCATGCCGGAGGTCCGCCGTTTCAAGGTGCAACCGGGCGGAGGTGTGATGGGAATGACCGGAGGCAGCAATGTGGAACTGGAGATTTACGGTTACGACCTGCTGCTGACCAGCAGGGTGGCCGAAGAGCTGCAGGCAAGAATGGAAGAGGTAAAGGGGTTGCGCGATATCACCATCTCCCGCAAGGATTACCGTCTGGAATACCAGGTGCAGTTCGACCGGGAGAAGCTGGCGCTTAACGGCCTTAGCATGAGTACCGCTGCAGGTGCCATCCGTAACCGGATCAACGGGCTTGTCCTCTCCCGTTACCGGGAAGAGGGCGAGGAGTATGACATCCGGGTGCGCTTTGACGAGAAGTACAGGGAGTCGATTGAAGATATCGAGAACATTCTGATCTACAATCCAATGGGTGTTGGCGTGAGGATTCGCGACCTGGGTACGGTAGTGGAGACATCAACCCTTCCGCAGATCGATCGTCAAGACCGCCAACGTATTGTGAAGGTGAGCGGTACAATCTATGGTCGTGCCCTGAGTGAGGTGGTGGCCGATGTGAACAGCGTGCTCGACAGCTATGATCTTCCCTCGGGCGTACAGATCGAGATCGGCGGATCGATGGAGGAGCAGCAGGAATCATTCTCCCAACTGGGGCTGTTATTGATCCTCGTTTCGTTGCTGGTCTACATCGTACTGGCATCGCAGTTTGAGTCGCTCACCTATCCCTTCATGATTATCCTGACGGTACCCTTTGCCTTCACCGGCTCGATCCTGCTGTTGTCGCTCTCCGGCGAACCGTTGGGAATCATGGGCTTCGTGGGGTTGATCATGCTGGTGGGTATGGTGGTGAAGAACGCCATCGTGCTGATCGACTACATCAACCTGAACCGTGAGAGAGGCATGTCGATCATCACGGCAGTAGTACATGGCGGACGCTCCCGCTTGCGGCCTGTACTGATGACAACCCTTACCACCATCCTCGGTATGATACCGCTGGCTATCGGTACCGGACAGGGCTCGGAGATGTGGAAGGCTCTCGGTATCTCCATTATCGGAGGTATGACCTTCTCCACCATCATCACGCTGGTATTGATACCGGCTCTCTATTCCATCATGGCGGGTAACGGTGTGC
>MTKW01001175.1_pt1 | contig 22581 bp, 17 predicted proteins | sample 1042761 | NCBI WGS metagenome assembly MTKW01 (sample SAMN06205366, study PRJNA360243) | anaerobic digester metagenome | biome: Wastewater treatment plant; feature: Anaerobic digester sludge; material: sludge; isolation source: anaerobic digester fed with sludge from wastewater treatment plant ...
ACCTTTGCTTCTTCATCCTGAGGTAATCACTCTCTTTCAGAATCCTGTCAGCTGCAAGCAGAGCCCTTGCAAATGTATCCATGCCGCTGATATGTGCAATGAACAGATCCTCGGGGTCAGTCGAATTCCTCCTGATGCGCGCATCAAAATTTATTCCTCCGGTTGTAAAGCCCCCGGCCTGAAGTATTACCAGCATGGCTTCGGTTATCTCATATACATTGGTTGGAAACTCATCGGTATCCCACCCGTTCTGGTAATCGCCCTTGTTGGCATCGATGCTTCCCAGCAGACCGTCGCACGCGGCAACCTGAAGATCGTGCGCGAAGGTGTGACCTGCAAGGGTGGCATGGTTGACTTCAATATTCAGCTTGAAATCCTTGTCGAGACCGTAGTTCTTCAGAAAGCCTACAACGGTAGCTGCATCGTAATCATACTGGTGCTTGGTGGGTTCCATGGGCTTCGGCTCTATCAGGAAGGTTCCCGTGAAACCTTTCTTCCTTCCGTAATCGCGGGCAACAGACAACATCATTCCCAAATGGTCGAGTTCCCTCTTCATGTCGGTGTTGTGCAGACTCATGTAGCCTTCCCTGCCTCCCCAGAATACATAGTTTTCACCACCCAGCTCTATCGTGGCATCAATGGCATTCTTAAGCTGAACGGCGGCATTGGTTACTACTGCAAAATCGGGATTGGTGGCGGCCCCGTTCATATATCTCGGGTTGCCGAAAAGATTCGCGGTTCCCCACAGAAGCTTTACGCCTGTCTGTTCCTGAAGCTTCTTCATCACAGGAACAAACTTCTCAAGACGTTTTTCTATATCGAAAACCGAACCATCATTCCCTACAACGTCAACATCATGGAAACAGTAAAACGGCGCACCTATCTTGGTTATGAACTCGAATGCCGCATCGAGCCTGTGGCTTATCTTGTCATCGATATTCAGCGTATCCCATGGAAAGAAATGAGTCGCACTGCCAAACTGATCGGTCCCGTCACCACAGAATGAATGCCAGTAAGCAATGGCAAAACGGAGATGATCTTCCATCGTTTTTCCCGCGACAAGCTGCTCGGGATTATACCATCTGAAAGCAAGCGGGTTCCTGGACTTCCTGCCTTCATAGCCGATTTTCCCTATACCGGGATAGAACTCTTTTATGCCTTTGTAAATCATATCAGTAATTATTAATTAATGTGTTTTTTGTCCCTTCATTACAAATTAAATGATTTAAGCGCAAACTTTAAAGCTAAAGCGCCAATAATATAAACACTTTAAGAATATTAAACACTTTTCAAAAGTTCCCGCCATTTCCCGTAGGCATCCCTGTATGCAGCCGAAAGCGATGGCTCGGGTTCAGTGGTCCCCACAGGCCTGAGTCCGGCAAAGGCTTCAGCGGTTGATTTATAAAATCCGCATCCGATTCCTGCTCCGCGGGCAGCGCCAACCGATCCATCGGTATTGTAAAGATCAATAACGGCTCCGGTAATGCATGAGAGAGCCTCCCGGAATACAGGACTGAGAAACATATTCGCCATACCTGCCCTGATATGACCGGCATCAATACCGGTTTCCTGCATGATATCCAGACCATATCTGAATGAAAAGGCTATCCCCTCCTGCGCGGCCCTGAACAAATGAGCTCCGGAATGCCTGTTAAAGTTCAAACCGGAGATATGGCACCCTACATCCCTGTTCATGAGTATCCTTTCTGCCCCGTTGCCGAAAGGAAGAACCGACAGGCCGTCGGAACCCGGTTCAACTTCCGAAGCGAGTACATTCATCTCGTCATAACCGAGACCACCTCCTGCATTCCTTTTCAGCCACGAGTTAAGTATACCTGTTCCGTTTATGCAGAGAAGCACTCCCAGCCGGGGATTTACAGGACTGTGGTTTACATGGAGAAAGGTATTAACCCTCGAAAGAGGATCAAACCTGGTCTTGTCGGTCACTCCGTAGATCACTCCCGAGGTACCTGCAGTAGCTGCAACTTCACCTGGCTGAAGGACATTCAGCGACAGGGCATTGTTAGGCTGATCGCCGGCACGGTACGACACGGGTATCCCTGCAGGCAGGTCAAGCTCCTGAGCCACGCTATCCAGAAGCCTGCCCTGGACCGAGAAGGATTCCTTCGGCTCAGCTATTATATCGGTGCTGAATCCAAAAAAGTCCATCAACTCGCCCGACAGCTCTCCCCTGCTGAAATCCCAGAATATACCCTCCGAAAGGCCGCTGTAGCTTGTCACTGCCTCACCTGTCATCCGCAACGCAATGTAATCGCCCGGAAGCATTATCTTCCATATCCTTTCAAAAAGCTCCGGTTCGTTTTCCTTCACCCAGGCAAGCTTTGCCGCTGTGAAGTTACCGGGGGAATTCAGCAGATGGGAAAGGCAAAAATCGCTTCCCAGCTTTTCAAAGGCATCCTGGCCGTACTTTACTGCACGGCTGTCGCACCAGATTATTGAGGGCCGAAGTGGCTTCATATCGCTTCCCAGGGCAACCAGTCCATGCATCTGATAGGAAATGCCCACCGCGGCGATACCTGATTTTTTGCTCCCCAGCCGGCTGCAGCAATCATGAATTGCCGACCGCAGGTTAATCCACCAGTCCTCAGGATCCTGCTCTGCCCAGCCAGGATTGACTGCCGCAATCTTCATCTCATCCCTGGGATGAAAAGCTGATGCCAGACATTCGCCCGATTCACCGTCAATAACTGAAGCTTTCACTGATGAGCTTCCAAGATCAATCCCTAATAACAGCATATCTTTCCTGTTTTTATATGTATTTAAACAAATGTAATTATTCTCCGGACTCCGGCTGAACCTGAACTGCCTGTTCACGAGGCATTTCCCGGTTCCGCGTTTATGTTTTTATTGTTCCCGGCACTTTCTTCCTTAGCGACGATTCCCTGATAATCAGCTCATGCTTTACTATAATGGCGCTAAGGCTCGTAGAGCCTTTGTCTTTCAAAATGTTGATAAGTGAGGACGCGGCCAGTCTCCCGATTTCCCTCGCCGGGTAATCGACAGTGGTCAGACAGGGTTGTATCACCCTGCTGACCGGCTCATTGTTAAATCCTGCAACTGCAATGTCATCCGGAACCCTGATACCTGATTTCTGAAGTTCATATATTACCTCGACGGCCGATGTATCGTTGGCAGTGAATATACCGTCAGGACGGTTCTTCATATTCAACGCGGCCCGGGCCGCTTCTATCCCTGACTGGCTTCCAAGATCGCCGGTAATCAGAAGTTCATCGTCAAAAGCTATACCATGGTCGGCAAGAGCCTGCCTGTAGCCCTCAAACCTTCCCGAATATACATTGCGCAGAAGATTGCCGCTCAGGTGCATGATTCGCCTGCATCCCTGACTGATGAGATGCGATGTAAGCTCATAACCTGCCTTGAAATTGTCAATCATAACACCCATGCATCCGGGACAGTCGAAAACGCGGTCGAAGAAAACCACCGGAATGTTTTTCCTGATGATCTGATTGAAATGATCAACATTTTCGGTGTCATAAGCCAGTGAAACCAGCAATCCGTCAACACGGCTGTTAAAAAGCGTCGACACGCAGGCAGTCTCCTTCCTGGACGATTCCTGCGACTGACTGATGATCAGCCCGTATCCGTGCTGGTTTGTTATCTCTTCCATGCCGGCTATTACCGCGGCCATGAAATAACTGTTCAGCCTGGGAACAACTACACCTATCGTTTCAGTACTTTTCTTCCTCAGACTGCTGGCAAGCTTGTTCTGCCGGTAACCCATCTCCTTGGCCTTTGCCTTTATCTTCTTTATAGTATCGGTATGAATGTGCGGATGATCCTTTAAACCTCTGCTGACCGTCGAAGGAGATAAGTTAAGCGCTTTTGCCACATCGTAAATCGTGACATCAGAAGTGGTTTTCATCGTTGTATTACTGAATGAACAAATTTAATATAAAAAGAAAGATCGTGAAAATTAACAATAAAACTTCGCAATCGGTTGCATTTATATGAAAACATTTTTAATTTCGAAACCGTGAATGCCTGAATAAGCATAACTCTTTAATACCATAAACCTATCATGAATCCCGAAAACACTCTTTCAATGAAGGCTAAATTCACGGTCGCCGCCATACTTTTGTTTGCAGGAGCAAGCTGCTACGCGCAGAAGATAGCCACTCTCGAAGTAAATCTTTCCAGACCTGCATTCGGTATGAAGATTCCCGTGAGCGTCAACCTCGATGAGATCACTTATCTGTCAGACACCCTGCTTGCCCTGTATGAAAACAAGGACGGCAGAAGGGAAGCCGTGGCATTTCAGATCGAAGCGGATAACCCGAGGAAAATGACATGGCTTGTCGCTTCGGGAAACTCGGAAAACGAAAAGCATGTATATGAGCTGACAGGTGAAAAATCAAAGTTTCCTACTGCTGTCAATGCCACGGCAAGGGATGGGGCTCTGATCATACATGCCGGGGAGCAGAACCTGCTGCAGTATTTTTTCAAAACCGTGTATCCTCCGCCGGGAGTCGACAGCGCCTACAGGAGAAGCGGGTTCATCCATCCGCTGTGGTCCCCCCATGGCCAGGAACTTACACGAATCCAGCCTCCCGATCATTACCATCATTACGGGATATGGAACCCCTGGACACAGGTGGAATTCGAGGGTGAGAAACTCGACTTCTGGAATATAAACTCAAAACAGGCAACTGTGCGCTTTGCCAATTTCGTTTCTGTTGGCGGCGGACCCGTTTTCGCGGAGTTCGAAGCCCTGCATGAACATGTCGTACTGAAAAAAACTGGAACAGACAAGGTTGCAATGAACGAACTGCAGTCCGTAAGGGTATATGAACCCGACAAAAGCAATGACTGCTTCATTGTTGACTTCAATATTAACATGAACTGTGCCGGCGAAAGTCCTTTCAAAATACTGGAATACCGCTACGCCGGACTGGGATGGAGAACAACCCGGGCATGGGACAGAATGAACAGCATGGTTCTTACCTCAGAAGGGAAGGACAGAAAAAGTGCCGACGGCAGCAAGGCCAGATGGTGTATAGTCCAGGGTGAGATTGACGACGATTATGCAGGAGTGGTGATGATGTCGTTCCCGACGAACTATAATCATCCCGAACCCCTGAGGATATGGCCCGAAAATCAGTATAACAGGGGCGATATGTTTGCAAACTTCTGTCCTACAAAGGATATGGACTGGAATCTCATGCCGGGCAATAAATATAACCTCAGGTACAGGTTCCTCGTGTACAACGGCCGTCTCGACAGGGAAAAAGCGGAAAGCACCTGGAACTATTTTGCCTATCCGCCCAAAGTTACTGTCCGTAAACAGTAATAAGCAGCCTGTTTTAATCTATATAATAATATAAACAACCGGCCATTCCCTGATAATTATTGGCAACCGATTGCAATATTTAAAATATTCTTATATTTTTGGTTTTGCTAACTAGTGTTAACCTAACTCTACAAATTAAGTTTTTAACCTCAATTATAAACCCTTTTGTAACCTGCATGATAAAACTGACAGATAAAAATGCGGCACTTTAATCCATGCTGGTTACATGTGACCTTAAAACCAAAATTCATTACACATGAAAAAACTTCTGCTGCTGATCATGTTTGCCGGATTCACACTGAATCTGGCGGCACAAAAAGTCGTTACCGGTAAGGTAACAGATGAAGAACAAAATCCTCTCGCCGGGGTTTCGGTGCAGGTGAAGGGAACATCCATAGGTGTTTTTACAGATGCCCAGGGTGATTTCCGCCTCCAGATTCCCGTCGATGCGAGGATACTCACCTTCTCGTTCATCGGGATGAAAACCCAGGATATCGAGATAGGGTCCCAGACCAGTTTCAGTATCGTGATGCAGGTCGATGTCGGATTGCTTGAAGAGGTAATCGTTATCGGTTACGGAACTGTCAAGAAGAAGGACCTCACAGGAGCCGTCTCCAGGATCGATGCCAATGAACTGGCAACCGAGGCCACCTCAAACGTTACAACCATGCTGAGAGGCGCCATTCCCGGACTGGCTGTCAACCTGAGTACAAGCGCCAAGGGGCTGAGCAGTTCGAGCGACATGCTTATCAGGGGTGAAACTTCGCTGAGAGCGAACACCAACGATCAGGCAAATGCCAATGCCCCCCTGATCGTGGTCGACGGAATGATCTACTACGGCGACCTTGCTGACATCAACCCAGTCGACATTGAGACTTTCGACATACTGAAAGATGCATCCTCTGCCGCCATCTACGGAGCCAGGGCAACCAATGGCGTCATCCTTATAACCACGAAAAAAGGACTTAAGGGCAAGCCCGTTATCAACATCAGCACCAGCACCGGGCTGGCATTCATCTCACACGCGCATTTCGAGATGATGAACGGCGAACAGCACATTGCCAGGAGGATTGCAGGCTTCGAGCAGAACGAACGCAGGCAGATTACCATCGGTCCCGGCTATTACAACAGTTATGAGAACCTGCCCGCCGGTGTAACTCTCGAACAGTGGAAAGCATACGACGGATCAACTGCCGCAACCGATCTCGACGAAGTGTGGCTTTCAAGAATAGGCTTTGCTCCCATCGAAATCAACAACTACAAGGCAAACAGGATTACCGATTTCAAACCATACACATGGCAGAAAGGACTTACTCAGGACTACAACCTGAGTCTCTCGGGAAGCTCCGACGCGGTTTCCTACTACTGGTCACTCGGCTATACCAATAATGAAGGTATAAGGTACAACGAGGAATTCAGTACAATCCGTACGAGAATCAATCTCGATGCCGATGTCACAAAATTCCTCAAAGTAGGACTTAATGCCCAGATGGCCTTCCGTGACGAGAGCCCCATCTCTCCCGGCACCAGCCTCTACAACACTCCTTATTCATCTATGTTCCAGGATGACGGAGAGACACTTGAACTGACTCCCTCAGGCTATATCAATGCTCCAAACTTCTGGCTTGAAATGAGGTTCCGCGACCGCTACCGCAAATACAACTCACTTAACAGCAAGATATTTGCAACCGTTAGCCTACCCCTGGGCTTCTCCTTTACCTCCGAATTCATTCCAAGGTTCAACTGGAACCGCGATTACAACAGCTTCTCCTCAGGTCACTTCCTGTGGGCATTGCAGGGCGGAAGAGCATCAAGGGCAAATACCACGGTCTTTGAATGGCAGATCAACAACATGCTGAAATGGAACAAGACTTTCGGAGAACACGCTTTCGACGCCACTTTCGTTCAGAACGCCGAAAAGTACAATTACTGGTATGATTACATGGAAAGACAGAATTTCCAGCCTTCCGACGTGCTGGGCTATCACAGGATGCAGGCTGCCACGGAGGACGTTTCGCTTACAAGCAACGATGAAACCAGCACCGGTGATGCCCTCCTGGCACGACTGAATTATACATTCAAATCGAGATACAATCTTACCGGATCATTCCGCCGCGACGGCTATTCAGCATTCGGTCAGGCCAACCCAAGAGCCAATTTCTGGTCGGTGGCAGGAGGCTGGACAATAAGTGAGGAAGACTTCTTCAATGTCGGTTGGATCGACCAGCTAAAGGTCAGATTGTCATACGGGGTCAACGGAAACCGCGGTGTGGGAATCTACGATGCCCTCGCAAACCTTAACTCCGGCAAATTCCTGCTGATTAAAGGCGGCGTTGAACAATACGTATCACAGCTTTACACAAGCAGAATGGCAAATGCAAACCTGAAATGGGAACGCACATCAGCCTATAACGCCGGACTCGATTTCTCAACACTGAAAGGACGACTGAGAGGTACTCTCGAAGCATACTACTCCATAACAAAAGACCTTATTATCCCGCGCCAGCTCCCGAACGTGACCGGATACGCGAGCGTGTTCTCAAACATGGGACAGGTAAACAACAAGGGATTTGAATTCACTCTTAACACGGTAAACATCTCAACTCCCGACTTTACCTGGAGTTCCGATTTAGCTATATCGCATAACAGCAACAAGATCGTTCACCTCTTCGGTGATTATGTAATTGATGAAGTGACCGGCAAAAGAAAGGAGGTTGACGATATCACGAATCAATGGTTCATAGGCCACGCGGTTGACGAGATATGGGATTATAAATCGCTTGGAATATGGCAGGTATCCGAAACTGCAGAAGCTACGGCCTATTCACGCTCACCCGGAGACTACAAACTGCTCGATTACAACGATGACGGATACTACACCAACGACGACAAGCAATTCCTCGGTTTCAGGAGACCAAGAGTCAGACTGAGCTTCAGAAATGACCTGCAGTACAAGAACTGGGCATTGTCGCTTAAAATGTATTCATACCTCGGGCATCTCAAAGCAAATAACTACCTCAGGAACAATGAAGCATTCTACGACAGGGGAACCTACTACAACGTTCCATACTGGACAGCCGACAATCCGGGCAACAAATGGGCAAGGGTTGAAAGCTACGAAACCAATTTCAATGTATGGGAGAATAACTCCTTTATAAGATTCGACAATGTTGCGCTTTCCTATAGTATACCCGGCAATCTGTTGTCGAAACTGAGTATAGTAAACTGCAGACTATCGCTGGTTGCCGACAATCCGCTTGTTTATGCTCCCTACTGGTCATGGATGGATCCGGAAAATAATTCCTACACACCATCTTACATCTCATTTAAAGTAAATATCACCCTTTAATATTACCGGAAATGAAATCCACATGTATCAAATACAAAAACAATTACTTATGTGATTTTTCAGTCATGTGGGTTCCCTCGCCTAAGCGGGGCAGACATCATACCATTAAAATCAAAAATTTATTATGATGAAAAAGATATTATTATCCATAGCATTAATGACAACTCTGATTTTTATAGGTCCGGGTTGTTCCGAAGATTTTCTCAAGCCTGAACCCTTGTCATTCTATGCTCCCGAAAACACTTTCATTGATGCCGCCGGATTCAATGCTGCTCTGATTGCCTGTCTGAGAAATGCCAGGCATGAAATGTACGGCGATACTCCTCCCTTTATTTCCGAGGGTATCTTTTCCGACATAGCTGTCGAAGGCACTACCGACAAAACAGGTATCCACATGGATATGCCTGCCGTGATACTTCCCGATGCAAACCTCAGCTACGGCGACGTTACAAAGCTTGGAAACTACTGGACTGAAGCATACAACAGGATCAAATATGCCAACGTGGTTATTTCAAGGATCGACAATGCAGAGTGGAAATCCGATGCCGAGCGCAACAATATCCTTGGAAAAGCCTACTTCCACAGGGCCAATGTGTACTACAGGCTCGTCCATCAGTTCGGCGACGTACCGCTTATCCTTGAAGAGATAACCCAGCCAAGGCTCGATTTCTATTCCTGTACAAGGGAAAGCATACTCAGCAAATGCAAAAAGGATCTTGAATTCGCAGCCCAGTGGGTGGAAGAAATTGCTCCGATCGGCGACATAAACAAGGCTGCCGTTAATCATCTTCTGACCAAGGTCAATATGGCGCTGCTGGAATTCGACGATGCAATTGCTTCTGCAAGTGCCGTAATAAATGACGGAATACATGCCCTTATGACCACCAGGTTCGGCTCATACAAGAATGACCCTACACGCGACATCATATGGGACCTTCACCAGGAAGAGAACAAGGCCCTGGCAGAAAACACTGAGACCATCTGGCTGTATGTCTGCAGTGAAACCATGACTGAAGACGGGGCAAGCGTGAAGTTAAGGGTAATGCGCCAGGCAGTTCCTTACTGGGGCGGAGCCGGAAAAATTAAAACTCCTACCGGTCAGACAGGAACAACCGACCAGCCGGGCGGAGCTCTCGTCGGCGGATATCCCGTTGAAATCGATCAGGTAGCGACGTATGGCAGAGGAATCGGACGCCTTCGTCCAAGCCCCTGGTACCAGCACGACCTCTGGGATGACCCCAACGACATGCGCCATAAATATCCCAACTGGATGAGAATGGAAGACCTGGTATACAACGTTCCGGGCCTTAAGGCAAACGGCGACCCCTACTACAACCAGAATCTCCAGCTTTACGATTCGGAAGGAGGAATCCTCTGCACCGATACAATCAGATCATGGTTCGACTGGCCCCACTACAAACTGTATATTATAGACCCGACCGACAATACTCCCGACGGCGGTTACGGCGACTGGTACGAAATGAGACTCGCGGAAACCTACCTTCTCAGATCCGAAGCCTATTTCTGGAACGACCAGCCCGATCAGGCTGCTGACGACCTTAACGCGGTCAGAACACGGGCCGGATGCGCCCCCTACACCACCGACCAGATCAATATCGGAACCATCCTGGATGAAAGGGCAAGGGAACTCTATTACGAGGAGAAAAGAAAAACCGAACTGACACGAATTGCCTACATATATGCAAAAACAGGCAAAACCTGTTACAACGGGAAAACTTACAACATGACAAACTTCGGAACAGACAACTTCTGGTACGACAGGGTTATCGAAAAGAACGTTTTCTACAGGGATAATGTAAGGGCTCCGTTCTATAATTACCGAATAGCCCCCTATCTGGTCCTGTGGCCCGTTCTTTCGTCGGCTATCAATGCCAACAGCCTCGGACATATTAACCAGAATTACGGATATCCGGGATATGAATCAAACGTTACTCCCTGGAAATGGGTCGATGGCGAAGGTGAAGGGTCGATCGTGGAACAGTAAACAGACTAAAAAACAACTTTTCATTTAAGTAATTATTGAGCGTAATTTTTATCTTTATGAACCGGAACAATTGTGTTTCTTAAATACTTAAAATGATAATCCCCCGGAAGGCGATTCAGGGCCTCCGGGGGAATAGTGTCCGACAAATAAAACCAAACCTTAAATAAATGAAAAGACGAATTTTTATCTCCAGAACTACTCAGGCTGCTGCAGGATCGCTGATTCTGCCGAATATTGTTCCCTCTTCCGTTATAGGCAAAAATCCCCCGAGCGAAAAGATCAATATCGGATGGATTGGCTGCGGCAGACAGGGAAGAGGAGATATCATGGGCACAATGAGATTCGATTCCGCGATGGTGGTGGCAGCTGCCGATGTGGACTCGACAAGAGCGGCCCTCGGAAAACAAATGGTCGAATCTTTCTACACGAAAAAGACCGGGAACAGCAAATATGTCAATGTAAAAACATACGGCGACTACAAGGAAATGCTGATCGACAAATCGATAGATGCGGTCATGATTACCACCCCCGACCACTGGCACTCACAGCCCGCCATCGAGGCTGCATTAGCCGGCAAAGATATCTATCTCGAAAAACCGACCTCCCTTACAGTAACCGAGGGAAGGCTTCTTTGCGATGTGGTAAAGAAGCAAAAGGTTATCCTGCAGGTTGGAACCCAGCAGCGCTCAAGCCCTCAGTGGAGGATAGCTGCCGAACTGGTTAGGAACGGCAGAATAGGAAAACTGCACACTGTCAAAATCGGACTGCCCGGTGACCCTTCAGGACCGGAAGCCCCTGAAATGCCAATTCCGCCTAACCTGAACTACGACATGTGGCTCGGATCCACACCCGAAGTATATTATACAGAGATCCGTGTCCATCCTCAGAAAGGCTTCGACCGCCCTGGCTGGCTGAGATGTGAACAGTTTGGCGCCGGAATGATCACAGGCTGGGGACAGCATCACTTCGACTCCGCTGCCTGGGGTATGGACACCGAACTTACCGGCCCGATATCCATCGAGGCAGTGGCCCAGTTCCCCAAATCAGGACTGTGGGATGTCCATGGCGACTTCATGGCAATAGCAGAATATGCCAACGGGATAACCCAGCTTACAAGCGGCAACTACCCCAACGGGGTGAGATATGAAGGAACGGAAGGATGGATATTCGTGACGAGAGGCAGCTACAGAGCCACCGACAGTGACCCAATTGTCCAGGCTCAAAATACAAAAGCCCTCGATGCCAGCGATCCTAAGATACTCAGTTCAGTGATAGGACCAAACGAGATACACCTTTATGAAAGCAGCGATCAGGCAGGCAACTGGCTCGACTGCATTAAATCGAGAAAGGATCCGATCTCACCGGTTGAAATCGGACACAGGGCATGCACGGTATGCCTTATATCTCATATCGCGATGAAACTGGGAAGAAAACTGAAATGGAATCCCGAAACTGAAAAATTCGTGGGCGACGATGAGGCCAACAGTATGCTTTCAAGGCCGCAGAGAGCTCCATACGGAACAAATTATATCAAATTCTAGGTTTGTATTTACCTGAACCCGCGTGCACAGGCAGTCTCATCACTGAATGAGATAGTGAATGGTACGCGGGTTTTCTGTCGTGATACGGCAGAAAAGAAATAAAAATTATATACTGATATGAAAAGACTTATAGGAAAAATCCTGATAATGCTGACAGGCTGCTTTTTGATAATGCCGGCATCCGCCGCGAAACTGACAGCCGAACGCAGAGGATCAAAAATCAATGTAAGCATCGACGGAAAATTCTTCACAAGCTATGTCTTCTCCGAAGATGAGAAATACCCTTTCTTCTATCCCGTCAACGGACCGCTTACCGGAGGATCGGTAACATCCATGAGAAACGCAGTATACCCCCACCATACATCACTTTTCTTCGGATGCGACATGGTGAACGGTGGAAATTACTGGCAGGAAGGTCTCGAACGCGGAAGGATAATCTCGGTGAATGCGCGTATTGAAAAGGAAGGAGGCGATACCGTACTGATAACGGACGAATGTATCTGGAGCCGCCCGGGCGCTGTTTCACCCGTGAAGGATACCAGGAAATACATAATAACCGCACCGTCGGCCGGCAAGACTTTCATCGATGTCGAGATCACGATGCATACTCTGATGGATGTCAGGATTAAAAAAACCAACCATTCGCTGTTCAGTGCCAGACTGGCCGCCGATATCTCGGTTACAAACGGAGGGACAATGATTAATGCCGAGGGCGATATGAACGAGAAGGACACTTTCGGCAAGAGATCGCCGTGGATAGACTTCAGCGGCTCAAGAGGAAACAACGTTGAAGGACTGGCTATACTCCAGCATCCTTCAAATCCCTGGTTCCCTGCCCCATGGTTTACACGCGATTACGGATTCATTTCCCCGACACCGATGTACTGGCCCGAAAACGGTGAAGAGACTTTCCTGAAAGATGGAAGCAAACTGGTGCTCAAGTACAGGGTAATAGTCCATTCCGGCGACCACAAACAGGCTGATATCGCCGGAGAGTACAAAAAATACATTTCCGGGACGTTATAACATTGTTATAACATCATTTTCGGCGCTATTTTGAGACGGCAGGCGGAAGATCATAGCTGCCGGCGGCGGGGTTTTCCGAAAAGGCATTCTGTCCTGTGGCACAGGCTGCAGGGATAAGGATCAAAGCTTACATCCCTGCCAATGCCTATCATTCCGCTTACCGATTTCTCCGGACTCATGAGAGCGGAATCGTTGAGACGTACACCGCACGAATTATCAGGCATCAGCGCGAACAGGGCATACTGATCCGATACATCCCAGCCGCAGTATCCCGGACTGTAGCGGTTTGTAATATTCTTGGCCATGAGTACAGCCGCTTTTCGTACTTCATCATGTAGCAGCCGCGCCGCGCTTTCAGCGATCGCGCTGCCTATGATGTCGTAAATACAGCATGCCAGGGGATCGCCGTCCTCCATTGCCTGTCGGGCGAGTTTTTCAACTTCAGGACCCGCGGTACAGACAAAGATGGCAATCGATTCTGCTTTACCGAGCTGCTTGTAAACAATGTCGTTAAGCCTGAAAACAACACCGGTCAGCGTGACTGTCTTTGCTTTATCATTCCATTCTGCAGCATGAAAGATTCTGTACTCAGCCTTTACCGAGCAAACCCGTGATGCATTGCCGAGCAGTTCACGAATCAGGTCTGAAAATACATTATACAGGTTACCTTCCCCGTAACCGAGGAGGCGCCCGATACTTGGCGCATCGATCTCAAGATCATGAAAATCAAATTCAAATGAGTTCATAATTACCGATCAGGTTCCGCTTCAATTACCGATCAAATCCCCCTTTAATTATCGATCGAGTCCCGCTTCGCGAACTATCCTTCCGATAATGTCTTCTCCTCCAAGCGTCATAAGATGAATGCCGCTGATTCCCTTTTTCCGTTTCAGTGACGCGATCAGCTCCAGTGCAATGGCTATTCCTTCCTCCCTTGCTCCGTCGCCCGCCTTTTCCATCCTACTGAGGATTTTATCGGGAAGATAGACTCCCGGCACTTTTTCGTGAAGATAAAGAGCTGTCTTATAGCTTTTCAGCGGAGCCAGCCCTGCCAGAATACTAACCTTGCCAAGAACATTTCGCTTGTCGAGTTGTTCGAGCCAGGGATCAAGTTTTTCCGCATCGAAGATAATGTTAGTTTGAAAAAACTGAGCTCCCGCGTTCACCTTTTTCTGGTCCCTTATTGCCTGGAGTTCAGGATCGAGGGCGCCGGGTGTGGTGGCAGCCCCGAGAAAGTAGCGTGGCGGATGCTTCATCTTTCTTCCGTCGAGATAAATGCCCTCATCTCTCATTCTCCTGAGTATCCAGAGCATCTGGACCGCGTCGAGGTCATATATGTTCATGTCGCTGATGGGAGGATTTCCGACCAGCGGACTGTCGCCGGTAATACAAAGTATATTCCTGATCCCGAACTGGCCCGCGCCAATGGCATCACCCTGGAGAGACAGGCGTGTTGAATCGCGGGCCGTAATCTGAAAGACAGGTTCGGCATTAAGGTCGGTTGCCACCTTGCAGCAGGCCAGAGCCGACATCCTGGGTATAGCCGAGGAAGCATCCGTGAAATTTATAGCCTGCACGTAAGGCCTGACCTCTTCAATGGCTTTTCGAAGCTTTTCGGTATCCGAACTCAGTGGCGGTGTGATTTCCGTGGCAACGACAAAACGGCCTTCCCTCAGGGATCTTTCCAGTTCCGATGCCGGTTCAGTGTAAGCCGCCGGATGATATTCCCGGTCGCCATTCCACCATGCCGGCTGCCGTATCGTCATAAAAACCGAATCCCACACCTGTTTCCTGTACTCCCTGTCGCGCGAGAACAGGGAGCCGAAGAATTTTCCGGAACCAACTTTTCCTATCTGGCTGATCACATCCGCCCAGGTTTCGCCACCTGTCCGGCTCCAGTCGAGCGGAGGCAGAACCTCGATAAGTGTATCCGTGCGCCCGGTCTTCCTTGCCCTGTTGTAAATGGCATGCCACACGCATCTTCTTGTCGGATCAACATAACAATGGCCATCGGGAGTAACGCCGCCGCATGGTCCGTTCCGGAGTCCCTTCGGACATTCCATGCAACAGATAAAGGCCGTTTCCTGCAAAAGGCAGTTGCCGCACATCCTGCATCCCCACAATGGACCCTTAAGCATTATCTCAATCTTTTCACGGAAACGTTTCCGGAAAGACTCTCTTCTGAAAGGATAAAAACGGGGTTGCCAACGGCGGGCAGGCTTGATACAGGACATTCCAGGGCTGTTATTTCAGATTATGATACAGGCTTTCAGAAATTGCGGCTTTGATAATATTCCACGAACCTGATGGCAAAGTCATCCCTTCCCAAAACAAGATCGGCAGCCCGGGCCGCGGAAGTTATTTTTTCTGGATTTGCAATCGGGCAAGTAAGTCCGCGATACACGGCAAGCGTCAGGAAAGCGGTGTTAAGCGACTCCCTGTCGGGAAGACCGAATGATATGTTGCTGGCGCCCATGGTAATATTCAGGCCGAGCTTCATCTTGACAAGCCTTATCGTTTCGAGTGTCACCATGCAGGCCCGCGGATCAGCGCTGACGGCCATCGCGAGAGGATCAGCAATAACATCCTCCTGATTTATCCCGGCCGACACTGCCCTTTCTGTAATCTTTTCAATTATTGCCAGGCGTTTTTCGGGATCGTCGGTGATGCCGTCATCATCCATGCAAAGTCCTATTATGGCTGCTCCATACTCCTTTGCCACCGGGATCAGAGCCTTGAGTGATTCTTCCTTCCCGTTTACCGAATTGATAAGGCATCTGCCTGATGAAACCCTGAGCGCGGCTTCAATGGCAGCAGGATTCGGGGAATCGAGACACAGCGGAATGTCAAAATTATCCTGTATCGCCGATACCACTTCGGGAAGAAGCCTGGCATCGTCAACACCCGGATAACCCACATTCACGTCGAGTACATCGGCGCCTGCATCTATCTGACTGGCAGCCAGTTCAAGAACATATGAAAAATCTCCCTCCTGAAGCGTCGAAACAAGTTTCTTCCGACGGGTGGGATTTATAGATTCACCTATGATTACAACGGGACCTTCAGTGTCTATGACAAGCTCCCTGGTCTTTCCTGATAGTACTGTCTTCATAATTAAACTGCAAACTGTTTCAGATAATTTACTGCACCCTGGGGATCGGGCGAATAGAAATCGGCTCCTATCTTTTCGCAATATTCCATGGTTACCGGAGCCCCGCCAACAAGAACTTTAACCGAGGGATGCTTTTCCTTTAAGACCTCAACGGTTTTCTTCATATTTTCCATGGTGGTTGTAAGAAGTGCGGAAAGACCGACAAATGCACCGGGATTGTCCCCAACAGCCTTCAGGAACTTGTCGGTTTTTACATCCACTCCCAGATCGATGATCTCCCATCCCCCACCCTCTATCATCATCGCGACCAGGTTTTTACCTATGTCGTGCAAATCGCCCGCCACTGTGCCTATTATAAATTTCCCCTTCCGCTTTGTTTCTCCCGACTGAAAGAAAGGTTTCAGATGCTTCATCGAGCTGTTCATCGCCTTGGCGGCCATAAGCATCTGTGGAACATATATCTCCTTCCTGCTGAAGCGCTCACCAACAACAGCCATCGCCGGGATCAGCGCTTCGTCGAGTATCCTGGCAGGACTAAGTCCCTCATCAAGAGCCTGTTTTGTAAGTTCATCGGCTCCATCATTCCCTCTCATATCCGGAGGATAGGGAGAGGCCTTGTCCGTTTTGCCTGACTCAACACAACGCGCGATCCGGGTCAGTAATTCTTCCATAAAACTGCAGTTTGGTGAAGTTACAGAGATAAGCTTTAAGTTTTTATCAAAAGAAAATAATTAACCAAAATTAACTAATTAATTCCTTCTATGCAACCGATTGCAGAAAAATTTTTATTAAATGATTTTTACTTTTACGGGCAGAGTCATCAGTTGTTCCGGGTTGGGAGGCTGGGAGTTTGTTATGGGCGCAGGGCACAGGGCACAGAGCACGGGGCACAGAGCACAGGGCGCAGAGCACAGGGCGCAGGCACGGGACAAAAGAACGGTACGCGGTAATTAACAGAACAAGCCTGAATTGAATTCTGATTTTTATACAAGTGGTGCTGTAAAAATTATTATCTTGTACTCACAAAACGGTAGACATGAAACCCACTTCCATAATTCTCTGTTTGCTCCTTTCAGGAGCTGTTTTCGCCCAGACTCCGCGTACAGGAATATTTGAGCGCAGCACCGACATCGGCAATCCTGCAATTAAGGGCGAAGTGCTTTATAATGCTTCAAATCAGTCGTACTCCCTTAAGGGATCGGGCTATAACATCTGGTTTGAAAGGGATGAGTTCAGCTATGCTTTCAATCAGATCGAGGGTGATTTCATCCTGACCGCCAATTTTCGCTTTGAAGGCGCCGGAGGTGATGCGCACAGGAAAACCGGATGGATGGTCAGAGCTTCCGAAGACGAAAGCTCTCCTCATATATCGGCAGTGCTGCATGGCGATGGACTGACCGCGATGCAATGGCGCGACTTCAGCGGCGGCGAAATGAAGGACCCTGATAATCAATCTTTTGCAAAAGACTCGGGATACGAGATAATCCAGCTTGAACGCGCAGGTGAAGTTTTTTACATGAGGGCAGCGCTTCCCGGAAAGCCCTTCGAGGAAATAGGTTCATACCAGATGGCAAACATGCCCGACAGGGTGCTGGCCGGTTTGTTCATCTGCTCCCATAATCCTGAAGTGACAGAGCAGTCGACAGCCTGGAATGTAAGAATCGACAAGCCCGTGGGCGACGATTACAACGCTCAAAGAGACGGAGCAGTGGGATGCCGCCTGGAAACCATGAACGTCTTCGACGGAAAAAGAATGGTAATCTGGGAAAAACAGGGACGCTTCGAAGCTCCAAACTGGATGCCCGACGGCAAACAATTGCTCTTCAACATGGACGGACTGTTATACAAGATCCCGGTCAGCGGAGGTGAGCCAGTCCAGCTGAACACAGGTACGGTAAAAAGAAACAACAACGACCACGGTATATCATTCAACGGTAAGCTTCTAGCTATAAGCAGTTCCAAGGATGACGCGGCAGGAAGGGGTTCAGCAGTTTACGTGGTGAAACTTAAGGGAGGAGAACCCAGTCTTGTCACACCCCAAACACCATCGTACTGGCACGGCTGGCATCCGAACAACAAGGAAGTGATTTATGTTGCACAACGCGACGGCAAACGTGTATACAACATCTACAGGAATTCAATAAAGGGAGGAAAGGAAGTGGCACTTACCGATATCCCCGAAGGGGAACATGTTGACGGCTGCGAGTATTCTCCCGACGGGAAATACATATACTACAACGGGAGTCATACCGGAAACATGCAACTGTGGAGAATGAAATCCGACGGAACAGACAGGGAACAACTTACTTTCGATGATTGCAAGAACTGGTTCCCTCATATTTCACCCGACGGTAAATGGATAGCTTATATTGCTTTCCCTCCCGACATCGAGAAGAACAGCCATCCTTCATACAAGAGAGTGACACTGAGGCTGATGCCTGCCGACGGGGGCGAACCACGGGTGATAGCTTACCTTTACGGAGGCCAGGGAACAATAAATGTTCCTTCATGGTCGCCCGACAGTAAGCAGATCGCCTTCGTGAGCAACTCGGGAAATTAAATGTAAGCCCGGAAAGTGATTCCCGGCTTATACAGTCTTATTTTTGACTTTCAGCTTTCAATAATAAGCTTCAGCCTGTCGCATAGATCCTTCAGGCCTTCTGGGGTATTCCCCCCTCCCATTTCTATCGTCAGCCAGCCCTGGTAAGCTGTCTCATCAATGGCTTTCATCACTTCTGGCCAGTTCACGTCCCCGTCACGCAGTTGCACGTTGAACCCGGCCGACTTTCCCTTTTCATCGGCAATCTTGCGGCTGTACTCCTTTATGTGGATCTTGGCTATCCTTTTTCCAAGAACCCTTATCCACTGTTCAGGCCAGCCGTAAGTCAGGATATTACCGCAGTCGAAATAAGCTCCGACATATTCACTCTGGAACTGGTCGACATAACGGGCCATCTCGAGAGGGCTGAGAAGGAAGTTATTCCAGACATTCTCAATTGCAATTTTTACCTTCAGCTTTTCAGCCAGTGGAACAAGCTTTCTGATCTCTGCAACCGACCTGTCCCAGCATTCATCATACCTGACGCTTTCATTTACACGTCCGGGAACCAGCAGCACGGTGTCGGCACCGAATTCGGCTGCATCCTCAAGGGCCAGCTTCATGGCGGCAACTCCCTGCTCCCTGACCTGTGGATCGGGACTCGACATCAGGTATTTCCAGTGCTGTGAGTTACAGACACTTGGCACGATAAGGCCTGTCGCGGCAGCTGCCTGCTTTACTTCGGCCCTGTTGAGATGGCTGTCCACCTCCACCCCGTCAAATCCGGCCTGTTTTGCAGCCTGAAACTTTTCCATAATAGTGCTGCCAACCCCTATGCCTCCCCACATCATGGCTTTCTTATGAGTCCTTGCCGGAGACGACCCGAACACTGAAATTCCGGTGACAGGCACTGCTGATATAAATGCTGCAGACATTGCAGCGGTCTTTGTAAATTGCCTTCTGTTCATAGTTACATGTTTTGTTTTTTATCTTCCCCTGGTCTTATTTCTTACAACAGGGCTTTAGCCAAGCTTGGGGGCAACACCTATAACCGGAGGTGTTTCAGGTATGTCAGGCACCGGGCCGAATTCGAAAACCTTCGGTCCGAGCGAAAGATCGGAATTCATCAGCTCATCCCAGGTGACATCCTTGCCGGTATAAGCCGACATCCTTCCCATTATGGTAATCAGAGTGGAATTAACCTGAGCTTCTCCGTCATTAACGGTATTTCCGGTCCTGATCCCGGTAACAAGATTGATATGCTCCTGGACAAAGGGATCGGTTACTTTCCATGTCTCGTCAGTTGACCCTTCTTCAGGATGAGGATATTTCCAGATTTCTTCTCCCTTCAGATTGTATATCATCCCCTTCGCGTTGGCAAATCCCTTCGTTCCGACAATGAACTGCTCGGTCAGGTTGCTGCATCCTGTTATCTGACGGGCTGCGCAATGAGTGTGCATCCCGTTGTCGTATACATATTCGACGCTGAAGAAATCGTACTGGTCGCCTGTCACTCTTCTCTGACGGCCTCCCCAGCCCATGGCCTTCACGGGATTCTTGCCTATATACCAGTTCATCACATCTACCTCATGGATAAATTGTTCCACTATATGGTCGCCCGAAAGCCAACAGAAATTTGCCCAGTTGCGAAGCATATACTCCATATCGGTCCAGCCAGGCTGACGCTGAACCACCCACAAACCGCCTCCGTTGCGGGTTATATGCGCGCTGACTATCTCCCCTATCGCCCCGTTTGCCACCCTGCGCCAGGTTTCGACAAAATCCTTCTGAACGCGCCTTATGGTGCCGCTCACCATACAAAGACCCTTATCCTGTGCTCTTTTCACCGAGATCATCACCTTACGGGCTCCGACAGGGTCGACAGCCACCGGTTTCTCCATGAAAATATGCTTGCCTGCATCAACGGCCGCTTCTATGTGATAGGGCCTGAAAGCGGGAGGAGTACATAATAGTACTACATCGACTCCCGAATCGATAACCTTCTGATAGGCATCGAATCCGATAAAACAGTTCTCGTCAGGGATTTCAACAGCATGATTCGACTTCCTGAGCTGATCCCTGCACTGGTCGAGCTTGTCCTTGAATACATCGCCGAGCGCGGTTATCTGCAGGTTGGGCCCTGCATCGAGGAAATTCACCGCTGCCCCGGTGCCCCTTCCCCCGCATCCGATAAGCCCTGCTTTTATCGGCTTGCCGTCGGGAGCCTGCGTCAGAAAGGCAGGCAGCTCAATCTCTTTCTTCTTCGCTTCCCCGGAACAAGATGAAACCAGTCCGGCAGCGCCAATAGTGCCGAGAGCTGCCATGGAGCTAAGCGAAATAAAACTACGGCGGTCAATTCCCTCCCTGCCCGTTTTTTTTGGATCTTTTTCTTTTTCCATTGGATCTTTTTCTTTTTCCATAGGTCGATGGTAATTAGCATTAATGATTTAATATACTTCCGGTTCTATACATTCCGGCACCACGGGGAAACTTCCCAGCGCTCCGGTCTGAGACCGGTAACATACCATGACTCTGTCCGGTTTCCGGGCAGGATAATGATATTCATTGATACCGGGTCTGGCCTGCTGTTGCTTTTGACACCAGCAGCAAGCCTGTAACTATATGAATCCTAGAAAATATACCTTATTGACAATGCTCCGCCATCGCCCCAGAAGCCGCTGTAGCCGGAGAGGTTGAATGCAGGCTTCCAGTCGAGACCGATATTTATCGGGACTTCCTCGAAGTTATATTCAATACCCAGAATACCGTCGATACCGATCACAGTGTAATTAGTCCCGGGTTCTCCCCACCTGTCTCCTGTATTGTCACCATTCCAGAAACCAATATGGGCACCGCCTCCAAAATACCAGTTGAGCCTCGTAACGTCGAAAGCATTATTATGGACTTCATACAAACCGGTCAATTCAAATCCCCTCCACCTTGTCGAGAGAATTCCTTCAAAAGCAGACCGCTGACTTACAAAATGCTTTACTGTCAGACCATTTGAGAATCCAAGCCTGAGGCCAACTCCGGTATTATAATCCTGAGCTGAAGCAAAAGCAGAAAGAAATATTACAAGTGTAAATGTGAGAATAATCTTTTTCATAGCTATTAGTTAGTTTTGTATTTATACCTCGACAAATTTAGTAAAACATTTAAATAAAAAAAGGGAAGGATTTACCCCGGATCCTCCCCTTCAAAAACCCCGGATTATTCATCCGGGAAAGAATGATTAACAAACCAAACAAACTTAAACCACTACTAACTTATGAAAAAAATGTAATTGTAATCCACGCCGTTTTCACGAAGCCACCGGCGAAAGGCTTTCGCTATTTTTCTCCTTCTGAGCATTACCGTCCCAAGTTCCTGTGATGATATCCTGTAGATAGTTCTCATGACTCCGGTTTTTTAATTAGACTTCAATGCTGATTTCTTCGATGTAAAGATACAACCCAAAACAAAGCCTGTCAATACGCTAATACCTGATTAACGGGGTTTTACGTACAATACAGGAAGCGCTTTATCAAGCTAAAAGCAATGTCCGGCAACTAATTTTCTCCTCTCATAAATGAAAATCAAAGCTTCGTCAAATCAGCGGCGGAATTTACGAAGGAATCGGCCCAAACAGCAGTTTTTCATTTCTTTTCCCTGGCATATTATTGTATGTCAGGCAAATACTC
>MTKW01023079.1_pt2 | contig 22494 bp, 44 predicted proteins | sample 1042761 | NCBI WGS metagenome assembly MTKW01 (sample SAMN06205366, study PRJNA360243) | anaerobic digester metagenome | biome: Wastewater treatment plant; feature: Anaerobic digester sludge; material: sludge; isolation source: anaerobic digester fed with sludge from wastewater treatment plant ...
GTTGCCGTTGCAAAGCTGCGGGCGCTTCCCCTCGCGGTCCTGCTTGTTCCACGACGTAACCCCCATTCCAGTGCAACCAGCATCGCCCTGCAGGTGGGGAAGCTGCTGACTGCCGGATCGCCCCGTCTCACACCACCCGCTGCCGATCCACATGCACGCACCCCAGCACCACCAGCCTGCAATCTTCGCATCGAAGTAGTCGGGGTCATCGCGGACGCGGCGCAGTGATTCGTTTGCAGCCTCAGAGTTGACCAGCCACCGATGCCGACTGTGCAGGTCATCTTCGTTCACCGGCCAATCGGCATAGGCAGCAACGGCTTCGGGGTCATGCTGGACGGCGCGCCAGAAGTTGGCGACGTAATGGTTCAGGTCATTCAGGGTTTCAATCTTGCCGGGATGCGGACGGCGCAGCAGCACCGCCGCGCTGAAGCAGAACGGCTCGATGTAATTGCGGACATCGCCAAGCCGACGCCAGACCAGATCGGCGATCTGACTCTTCCCGCCGAATGCTGGAAATGGCGCTTTGAGATTCGCAGGCTTGCCCGTCACGCCCCACCCCCGATCGCAAACAGCTCCCGCTGCCCCGTCTGGCGCTCGCGGCTGTGATTGTTGCTCGTTGGTTGACCCATGCTGATGCGCTTCCTCACTTCGTTCGCAGCCGGCCGGGCCGCGATGGGCACAGCCCGACCGGCGCGGTTGTGGTTTACGCCGCCGCCGTCCCTGTCGGCTGCTTCGGGTGTCCGGCGGGTTAGTTGGTCAAAATAGATCGCCTGCCGCTGCGACAACTGCGCCAGCCAGCGGGCGGCTGTGGGGTTGGTGGGGGTCATGCTGCCACCTCCTCTGCGTAGAACCACCGGCGGCCGCCTGCGGTCTTGTTGCGACCGTTCAGACAGTGGCAGATGACGCCCGCCTGAATGCCCAGCGCCTTCGCCGCAGCACCGCGCCAGTCCATCGGGCAGGGTCCGCAGCGTCGCCAGTGCGTCGCCGTGGTAGATCGTGATGCCGTCCTGGTCGTAGTACGCTTTCACGATGCCTCCTCTTTCCTGCTCAATCGAAAATGCAACCCGCCGACCGGCATACCCCATCGCACCAACTTGCACACGCGCGATTGCGTCCACCGCCGTCCCGTCAGCCTTGTGGCGTAATCGGCAACAGCCTTCCACCCTACAAGCGGCTCGGTTCTCCCCGGCAACACCACTTCGACGTACGGCTTCGACATCGGCGGGCGAACGGTGTAGCCCACTCGGCGCAACGCGGCCCTACGGGCGCGCATGTACTGTTCAACACTGATTGCCGGCACGTCGGCTTTCATATCCCATTCCTTTCCATCTCATGCACCGCTTTTATAAATCCCTCTGCACGGCACACCACTGCTCTGGCGTGAGCAGGCTGACGAATGTGTTGTGCCGCCACATGTGGCACGATGCGCTGCCACGCTCAAACTCACGGCAGATGTCCGGCCGAAGGTCGTAATGCCTGCACTGGTTGCGCTCATCGTCAAACCACAGGCACGGCGACGCGTCGGGCACTTCCGACAATGGCGACAGGGCGTGGTGGCAGATTGCCTGCTGCATCTCCGCTGGCAGCGCCGCCCATCGGGCATCTTCCGGCGACGGGTAAAATGGCGGGGTGCGCATCTCCATGCAGCACGCACCGCATCCGTCGCAGTTGTCAATCACCGGCAGCCGCACCACGGTCTTGTTGTTTCTCATGCCCATAGTCCTAACTTGTAAGACTCAGCTACCCACATCACCCACTCCCGCGTCAACGGATACCCGCCGACCGTCTCAACCTCCCCGACCAGCGCCAGCGCCTCCTGTGGGTACTTCGCCACCATCGCGAACATCCACCCGCATTCCTCGTCGCTCTCCCACGCCCGCTTGTTCAGCAGTCTCGCGATGGTGTTCGTCCGGTTGCGGGCCAGTTCGCTATCGACCACCCGGCCGTATTTCGCGCGGCCCCAGGCGATGATCTCAGCGTGGAGCATGGGCCTCCTGCCTCTGCCGCTGGTAGTTCGGATCGGGCGGCGGAACGTCAACGCCGCACTCCGTCAAAAACTGAATCAACTCATCGGTGAACGCGAACAACTCGCCCTTGCTCATGCGCCGGGTGCTGCGCCCGACCACCCGAACCTCCCCGGTCAACGGGTCCACCGTCTCACGCGGGCGGAACCGCAGCTTGGCCCATTCCCACGCATCCTCATCGCCAAACTCCGTGCCCTGTGTCTCGAACAGCAGCGCCGCGAGCATCGGGACCACCACCCCATGCAGATACCCGCGCTGCGCCGGGGTTGCCCGCTCTCGCGGCTCGATACGCACTTCGTACCGGCCGGGGGGCAGGGCGCGGATGCTCTGAAAGAGGAGCTGTCTCTGCACCGGGTCCGCGAGATTGCATGGTCGGGAGATGGTCATTTGGTCGGGGGTAATGGCAGCCATCCGGTAACGGCACGTTCGCATGGGATATACCCGTCCTCAATCGTCACATGCTCCCACACGATGCCCGTTTTTAACTCCATCCGAATCAGGCATTCCCCATCCGGCGGCTTGCGCTCGGCGAGGGGGATGGGCGTGGTGAGGGCACGCAGGCGGCGGATTTCCTCCCGCGCCGCGACCAGCTTCTCAGCAACCCACTGCATCGCATCGCAATCCATGTCGCCAAACTCGTCGGCCAGTTCCTTCGACACCGCCGCGAGCTGCCGGCGGTTCATGTTCTCCTGCCACTCGCGGGCGCACTGCTCGACGTTGGGGTTGGCGCACTTGTGGCTTCGCAGGCGGCGGATTTCGGCAATGAACGCCAACACCGCCACCGCGGGGCACGACACAAACGCCGACTCAGGCATCGGCCGCAACGTCGCCTCTGCCTTGCTCATCGCCTCGTCGGTTATGGTGCTCTCAATATCTAGTTTCATGGTGCGCTCCTATTCATTAAGAGTATCGGCGCGGTATACCCTCCTTGTAGTAATTCCACCAATCCGCTTCAGTTTGCGGAATGCCTTGGCCCGCAGGTTCTGAACGCTCTGTTTCGTTATGCCCATCAACTCAGAAACCGCCCTGGTATTCATGTCTCCCTCGTAATACAACCGCAGTACTTGCTGCTGCCTTCCCGGCAATTTCGCAAGCATCCTCTCAAACCCGTAGCACTCGCCCCGCTGGCCGTCGCGCGCTTCTATCGCCTCAACCCGACGCGGCAACGATAGCATCATGGTCGGACGCTCATCCGTATTGCGTACTGCCCGTGGCACCCAGTCCATGCGCCGCAGGCCGTCGAGCATAGCCCCGGCAATGCGGTGGTGGGCATATTCGGTAAAGGTAACACCCCGTGACGGATCAAATCGTGGGATGAGTTCTGCCAGCACCATCCACCCATCCTGAATTAAGTCATCCAGTTGCACGCACCGAGGCAGCCGCTTTTTAGTCTTTATCGCTATCGTCACCACATATCCCCGGTAGTGTTCCATCAGCCTGTTTCTGTCCGCATCGCTCCGCGTCGTCCAGTAGACATCCCATAGCGCCTGCATGACTTGCCCTCCTCAGATTGCCTTTTTCCGAACCGGCACCTTGCGCCCGGTCATGTACTCATACCGCTCTTGCGTCAGCCTGTCGGCCTCCTCGTTCTGTTCGCGCGGGATGTGTCGGGCTTCCCACGGAATCTTCAACGATGCCAGCAATTCGCGACAGCGATCCCGTAGCAGTGCCAGGCGAGGCTGATTGCACCGCCACTCGCCCGTCACCTGCTTGACAACCAGCATGGAATCGCCCAGCACCAGCAGATGACCGTCAAGAGGCATGAGGCGTTGCAGGAAACGCAATCCATGCCCCAGCCCGTAGTATTCGGCGATGTTGTTGGTGTTCTGCGGCCTTGCGGGTTCGCCGCCCGAATCGGCATTGACCACCACGCCATCCCGCTTGAGGACATACCCCCAGCAGAGCGTGCCACCGGGGTTCCTCGGTTCCACTAACCCATCAAACATCAATATCATCTCGCTCATATCGCACCTTCTTCCTGTTCCTGGACCTCGCCCACAATCAACCCCTGTTCGGCAAACATCAGTCCCTCACCGAACGTGAAGGCGAGTTGCTGGTGTGCGCCACGCCCGTTGCGCGTCTTGTGAAGCTGAACCACTAGCGGCGCGGTCACGGTGTGCGGCAGTTCACCGGGACGCTTGACCCGAAACGGCTTGGCCTTCTTCGGCTTATGAATCCACACCACCGTATCCGTGAAGCGGTGATAGGCCGCGCCGCCGGCCAGGTCATGCCCGCTACTGGTGCCCCTGCTGTTCGCGCCCTTCTTCGGATGGCTGATGAGCAACAGACGCGAGTTGTGTTTCGTCATCACCTTCTGCGCCTGAATCATAAAGCGGTCGTCTTCCGCCCACCGTTCCTTGCCCGCAGACGCGGCGCTGATAGGGTCAATGACGATGATCTGCTTCCCTGCCTCTGCCTGCTCTGTCACCCATTGCAACAAACTCCCCAGCGTCACCATGTCTTCGGGGCTGGACCAGATGCACTTGCCCAGTTCGTCAATCAACTGCGCATGCCGGCGCATCGCCGCTTCAACCTCAACCTCATGGCCCGGCAGCCATAGCGGGTCGGTGAAGTTGCCGTTGTCCTCAAGCTGCGCCAGCAGTCGTGTCGTGTGAAACTTGCGGTCCTTCTCCACGAAGAACACGCTCGCATCAAAGCCGTTGCCATGCCAGAATTGCAGGCATTGCAGCACAAAGAACGTCTTGCCCACGCCCGGTTCACCGCATACCGCCGTGACCGTGCCGGGGATGCCCCAGTTCGTCAGGCGGTTCAACACCTCCCACGGCATGGGTGCGGCAACCATCTGCCCCCGTGCGAAAGCCAACAGATGCGTCTTGAGTTCGTCCGCCGCACCGGCGCTCAGCCCCACCTTCGGCTTGGCGATGGGAACCACCGGCTTGTCGCCCTTGGCCGGTTCTCGCGGGGGTTTGCTGTAGGCGCTGCGCACCGTCGCCATCGCCTCCCGGTCGGTATAGCGGGATTCGCCCGGACACCGCGCCGCATAGTCGCACAGCACCCGCTCGGCCTCGCCCTCGCTCAGTCCAGCATCCCGCAGTTGGCAGGCGAGCCACAGGCCCGTATCGTTGCGATTGCCTTCGGTGGCGCGGGCCAGCGCCTTGCCCAGCCAATGCGTTGCCGTGTCGCTGCTCGTGCTCGTGGTGCGCGCCTTGGGCTTGTCGGGCTTGGGCAGCCGCGCCAGCATCCAGTCGGGCATAACCGCGAAGCCGGATGTCTGATAGTCTGTCCGCCAGGCATACCGCCTGCCGCTGGCGTGCTGGCTAGGCGGGGCGACGATGTACCCGCCATCCCCCCGGATGTCCAAGCCCGGTTCGCCCAGCCATCCTTTGTCCCCGACGCTCAACGGCACCTTGATGCCGGGGTGGGCGAACATGAAGTGAATACCCCCGCCGCCCGTATCCGCCTCAAGGGTTTCGGGGAAGTCGCCAAACTCATCACACAGCCGGGCGAACGATTCCCGGCCTCCGTTCTTCGGGTCCATGTCCAACACGATGAACCCCGTCGCCGCGCCGGTCGCGATCCCGATGTTCGCCCCCGGCCACTTGGCCCACCAGCCCTCAATCGTCGCCACATCGGTCGTAGCGTCATTGCACCCATGCACCGTCAGGGGATGCTTGCCGACGTTCCCGCAATCCTGCCGACCGCAGGAGCACGTCGCTTTGCCGGTCGGGCCGATGCGCGGCCAGTGGACGGGGAACACCCGCCAGCCCTTCGCCGCATACCCCAGCGCCGCCGTCAGCCGGAAGTTGCGTATCATTGGCCCCTCCCGTCAACGCTGGCGCGTTTTTCCTGCTCGGATGACTCGTAGCCCATCCCCGCCCCCGAAAATGCGTCAGCGTTGCAGGCAGGGGCGTCCAGCAGGGCGAGAATCTCATCCGTAACCGGCGCAGGGGTGAATCCGTTGGAATACAGGTCGTCATCACCCTCAAGTTCGGTCGGGTCGGTTTCCCACGGGGTCTTGTTCAACCAGGAATGGGGCATGGGGATGTACTGCCCGTTTTCCTTGGTCCAATCCGGCGACGCTTTGCAGCGCCGCAACGCGGCAATCACCTGTTCGGCGACGGACTCCAGCTTCAGCCGCTTCCAGAGTCTCAGGCACTTGCTCTTGCCCACCTTGCGGTGGTGTTTGGGCCAAGCGGCCCAGAATCGGTCAAACCCAGCAACGCCATCCGGCGTCACGCTCACCTCGCCATCCGGCGAAGACCCAGCGGCACGTTCCGGTGCCGCACCATGCGGACCATCGCCTTCCGGCGACACGCACCCCCCTTGGGGGGTATGGGGGGTGTTCTGTTCCTGCTCCAGCTCCAGCTCCTGGTCTGGCACACCCACCCCCACAGCTATGGGCACAGCTATGGCCATAGCTATCCTAAAGGCATTCAGGCAGCATGAAGGTATATACTCCTCGTTGGCCGCAAAGTCCTTTATCAGCGACGTTTGCGGCAAATCGTGAAGGTCTTGAAGGCACCCTTTTAGGTGGCTTGGATTCTCTGGTTTGTTGTATTTGAACCACGTCGGAATGTAGATCACGCGACGTGCCGAATCATATCTCCATTTTAAGCTGTGGCATACCTTACCGAAAGCTATGGCATAGCTATCGGCCGACATGCACAACCGCTCTGCGGCGAGCGCCGGTGAGAAGGAAAACAGCCCGCAGCGGTTGGACTGGTCGGTGAGAATGTTGAGGGCAACGAGCTTTTCCGTTGCCGACAACCCGACGAAGGTTTCATCGGTCCATATCCTTGGGTCAATCTTTCGATACCGCGCCGCCATACCATGTCCTTTCTGTCCAAGCCGCCCCCGGCAGCCCATTCGCCGGGGGCGGGGGGGGGCTAGAACGGCAGCCATTCGTCGTAACACTCGACGCTGCACCACCAGACATTCGCCCGCTTGCTGCGCCACCAAATCCACTTGCCGCAGTGGCAGCAGCGGTAGGGCAGCAAGTGGTGTTCTTTGAGCCAGTGCAACTGCCGCCACAGGGCGTTGTCGATCTCACCGATGATGGATCGGTGACTGGTGATGTAGTCCACGTCGTAGTAGTCCGCGCCGCACCTGCGGCACTCAACATCGCCAGCACAGCCAAACAGTCTGCATCTGATTCGCAGCATGAGGGCTCCTAGAACGGGATGTCCGAATCCCTGAACTCCTGCTCCTCGCCAATCGGGTCTGTCGCAGGGGGGCGGTTCTGGATGCGCTCGCGGGGGGTGGGGCGCTGGGGAGCGTCGTCGCGCTGCTCATCGCGCCCGCCGAGCAGTTGGAAGTTGTCCACGACAACCGTGTGCTTCGACCGCTTCCCGCCGCCCTGTTTGTCCTCCCATGTCTCGTACTTCAACCGACCTTCCACCAGCAAAGGCCGGCCCTTGGTGCAATACTGGTTGATGACTTCGCCGCCCTTGCCGAACGCCGTGCAGTCAATGAACAGCGTGTCCTCACGGTCCTCGCCATTCTTGGTCTTGTACTTGTGGTTGCACGCCAATCCGAAATCCACCACGGCCATCTGGCTGGGCAAGTGCCGCAGCACGGGATCGCGGGTGAGGTTGCCAACAAGAATGATTCTGTTGAACGATGCCATTGGATCTCCTGTGTTATGCCGCGCCGGCCTTGGGCAGGCGCTTCTTGACGTATTCGATGCACGCCTGGATCGTCTCGGTGGGCATGTCTGCCCAATCCTCAACGCCGGCCTTGGTCAGCCACTTCTCGGTCAGGCCATCCTCAAGCCGCACGACCTCCAGCAGTTCCTTCAACTCCTTAACCTGGGACGCCGACGCCAGTTTTGGCCGTTGGTCAGCAGCCTTGTTCGACGGGGCGGTTTTGGGTGTCGCCGCCTCCGCGTCATCGTCCTCCGGGCAGACGCCGACCATCGCCGCCAGGGCGTACCGGCGAGCGTAGGTCATGGCGCTGCCGTAGCCTTGGGGATCGTTCTTCGGCAGGGGCATCGTGCAGGTGCCGCTCATCCACTCACCCGACTCATGCACCAGCATCGTGGTCAGCGCCAGCGTCCCGGATTCGCTGGGTTCGGGCGCTTGCACATAGGCGATACCGTGCCTGTTCAGGGCGGGCTTGCAGGCGTCCGCCACGCTCGCAAGGTCCGCATACTTGCTGCGGTAATGCGGGTTGGTCTTGTCCTTTGCCGCGCCTTCTATCTCCCGCTGCGCCTTCACGAGCGATGCGGCCAGCGTCGATATGGTTTCACTCCTGTTCATAACGCTCCTGTCCCGGACGCAGCCGGGTGTTATTTCAAAAACCTTGTGTCTGCCTTTTGCAGTCGCTTTAACGGCTGCCCAGTCTTGAGTTCCAGTTCCTCCTGTGTCTGAAAGTAAAAGGGCCACTGTTCGCCCAGCGGTTCGCGGCACGCGCCGTGTTTCAACGGCTGGGACGATAAGAACGTGCAGAACGTCTCGAAGTCGCCGCCGGTCGCCTCAAGCAAAGCCTGGATGGCACCGGCGACGTTGACGCATCGGGTCGTCTTTCTCGGGCCGACCCAGTACCTCGTTTCGCCGATGGTGATGCTGCCGTGGTCGCTGACGTAATCGACCATGCGTTCCTCAAGCTCGGCCTCAAGGTCTTTGATGCGTTCCTTCATGCCGGCCAGCAGCGCCAGCGCCTCGGCCACGTCGTCTACGGTTGCCGTCGCGTCGATCTTGCGGACGGCTACGGCGATTGCGTCTGTGTCTGCCATATCAGATCCTATCCCCGCCGTTGTTTGCCCATCCCCGCGCGGCGGGTGCGCGGGGTGGGGGTTTACTTGTGGATGCTGCGTGTCGCCTGCTCTTCGTACCACTTCTCCAGCAGGCGGCGTGCTTCATTCAATTCCCTCTCGCGGCGTTGAGCTTCCGCGAGCGTTATGGTTGTGTGGGGCGTGTATTTCATTGTGTCTCCTTGTGGTCGGTAGCCGATCAGTAGTCGTCGGTTGAAGCGAAGTCTCTGTCGTCGGGCTGCCTGTAAAAGTTCATCGCCGCGTCATACAACTCGTCGCCCAGTGCCTTGGCTTCGGCGCACAGGGCTTTGGTCTGCCCATAGGTGACGGTGCCGAGCCGCCCATCTGCGGTGATGTAGACGATGGCAACTTGGATCACCGGGCTTTTCGCCAATCGTCCGAGCGTTGCCGCCGCATCCCGCGCGACCCGTACTTGTGGTGAAGGGTTCCATGCCATTATTTGTTCTCCTTGTGGTCACAAAACGCGCTGCGCGTCCACCATGCGTTCGGGTCGGTGGCACATTTCTGGCAATGGTGCTTGAGGATGGCCGCAAACTGGATGATGCGATAGCCGTCCTCGTCACCCGTAAGTTTCGTGCGGAAGTGATTGGTGCGTTGGCATTCATCCTCGATGAACGACGCGACGTAGTTCATCTGCCCGCCCTCGAAGCGCATTACGAAATCTACCCATCGGTCCAGCAGCGTGACGGTCACGGGGGTTATCAATCCCGCGTCGTAGGCGTTGGCGCATCGGGCAAGGAATAGCTCTTTGGTCACTTGTCACCGTCCTTTCCAATCCACTCCACTTGCCACGCCCCCTTCACCAACTTCGCCAGCCCCCATGAGAATTGCGGGTGCATCAGCGCCGCCGCCTTGATGCGGACCAGCGCCGCCTCACGTTGAAAGCCCTTCACGTCGTAGCACAGCGTTCGCCCGTCGGGGTATCGCACAACGTAATCCGGGCAAAACCACGCCGCCCAACCGACCAGGAACCGCATCGGCTCATAGGCGTAAGCGGTGATGACGCCTGCCCGCTTCAATGCCTCTAGGTGCGCGGCGAACCGCTTTTCCCAACTGTTCCGCATCACCGCGTCATGCCCGCGATACTCGATGCGCCCCGGCACTTCGGGGATGCCCAGCAGCATCATGTTCGACCGCTTGCGTTCCTTCTCTTTCGCCCGCCGCCCCGTCCCCCGCTTGGCGCGGGCGGGCTTGGGCTTGTCGAAGGCGCTGCCGGGGCGCATGTTGGACTTGATGCGCGTCCGCCATACGTCGCTTAGGTTGGTAGATCGGATGTTCACTTGCGCCCCCTTTCCCGCCACGCTTTCACCGCAGCCATCGCGTCGGCGAGGGTGGGGTAGGGTCGCGGGAAAACATGAAGAACCGCCGCGGTCATCGTGACCTTGTCTGGACGCGCCCACCATCCAGTCTTGTCGTGATAATACCTATCTCCATCGCGCATCCGTACTGATGCGACGCCATTCAACGCCGATTCCCACTCCTGTTTTGCGGGGCAGTCGTTATCTAGCGCAACTGCCGCGCGAACACAGGGGTCTTCTATGCTTAAGATGGGGTTCGTGCTTCGCGTTCGCGCCGGGCCTCCGCAGGTGGGGCATGGGCAATCGTGCCATGCAGATGTATCGGGAAGATCGTCGGGGATGTCGTTAATCACGATTGCCTCTCTTTCGCCAGTTCGGCCCGCCCCGCGTCCGTGGGGTAGTAGATCGTCCTTCCTTGTTTTCGCGTTTACTAACTCGGTCATTGTGCGTTCTCCGAAGATTCCGCATCTGCTTGTGTAGCGTCGGGTTGCGGCGTATCGGCTGTTAACTGGCCTCCGGCTGTTAACCGCTCGGTTGGTGGTTCGATACCGGATTCTTTAGCCGCAGCCAGTCGTCGCCGCACCATAAACACGACCTCGCTGCCTTGTGGTAGCTCGCTCAACGCGACCTTGCACTTGGTCATAACCGCCTCGATGCTGCCCCTGCAAAGGCCGTCTCGCCATTCCTCGGCGGTATGCGGCGCAGCCTCCGCTTCCTCCAGAATCGTCTTGATCCAATCCCTTGCCTCGTCCAAGTATTCACGCACGAAATACGACTCTTGACGGGCCTGCATCAATGCTTCGTGCACGTCATCAAATGCTGCCTGCAGTTGGCTGATCGTGTGCCGCTGTCGCCTCAGATCAGCCTCGTACAACTCGCCTGGAATCAGCCCGTAGGTGGACCAGTATCGCATTGCCTGGGCCGATGTCATGGGCTTGTCCCAAACCAACGAGTTCGGGTGGATCCCGTTGACTAGCTTGACGTTAGGCATTGTGTGATTCCTCCTTGTAACCTGGCTGTTTCTCGGCCTGCCGCCTGTTGCGCAACTCCTGAATCTGATTCGCCATTGCAATGATGTCGTCGCCCGCTTCGTTGTCATAACACAGGTCGGCAACGAGGCGTCGAATCTCATCCGCCTTGTCGCAATTCGTGGTGTTTGTCGCTTGGAGCAGGCACGCTGCGACAGTCGCCGCGACGCGATCTGATGCCTCGTTCATGAACACCTTCTCAAACAATGCGTCGTCGAGCGTGTGAACCTCTGTGATGATGGCGTAAGTCATGGGTTATCCTTTCTCAATACGCGGCGGAGGAATCGAACCTCGCCAGGGCCTTATCTGGGCAAACGGTTATAAGCCGTCCTGCTCGACCACGAGCTACGCCGCGCGTGGTTACACCTTGCTAAGTGCTGCATCTGCCAGCTTTAACGACAAACACACAGCGCAATCGTTGCACCGCTCATCGCTGCCAACATGGACCGTCTGCACGGCATCCCGCAGCCTCTGAAGCGCGGCCAGTAGGTCCGGGGCGGCGGCAATGAGCCTGGCGTTGGCGTATGCCGTATCGGTGGATGATCGCCGATCCCAATGTACGGTGATGCCAAGGGACTCACCATCAGCGTTGAGCAGGCCCCATCCTGGGTCGCTGTTTATTCCCGCGTTTCGTGCGTCGAATTGCCATGGGCCGGGTGTATGATTTCTTGTCGTCATGTCTATCCTTTCCGTCGGCAGATGAAATCGGGATGCCCAAATTCTGGTTCTTTGAGAGCATCTGCCGCATGTGATGCCATTACTCGCGGATCAGATATTACAACATGGGCGTTCGCCAGCGACTGCAACACAGACCTCAGCCGCTCGACTTCATCCACCAACTCACAGCAAAACTTGTTCAGGATGCTGGCGGACTGATTCCCGTTGGACGGCGAGATATACGACTTGATCCTCTTCAATCGCCCTGCTCTTAACATAGCTTTTACTCCTGTCTGCTAACCTGGTCGCTCAAAGTTTTGTTGCTCCCGCATTCTCCGGGGCTGTAAACTCCATCCAACGCTGTTGCGTGGGGATGTAAGCCCACATCACCGGCCCGCACATCACATCGTCGAGCAAATCTTGTAGGCTCATATCGGACTCCTAATCCCGCCCGACACCGTTGAGCATCGAGCGGGCGATATGCTCGGCCAGTGCGCCGCCGAGCCACCGGCAACGCGCCGGCGTCTACTTCGTGTGGTACAACAGCTTCTCAATCGCCTCGCGCAACGGGGCAGTATGTAGCTTGGCCAGTTCGGACATCGCTATGCGCATTGCCTCCTCCGGCGGCAACGTCGTCATGTGCAGGGCGTCGATGCGCCGGGCCACGCGGACTTCCTGGGCGGCGGCGATGGTTTGTGATTCGGTCTGAGTCATTGTTCAATCTCCATGCCCCACAAGAGCCAGCAGTTCGCGTTCCGCCCGCTCCATCGCGCCATCGTCGCCCGCGTCCCGTCCGTTGAACGCCATCAGGATTTGCCGGATGGCCAGGGGCAGATTCGCCTGCCGCGCCAACCGCATGATCGCCGGTGCGTCCATATTGACCGCCGCCGCCACCGCGCCTTCCGGCGCGCTGCATTCGTCATTTTGCATGTTGCTCCCTTCGGCCTCTGGCCGGTGCAAGTGCTGTCCCGTGCATTCGCCGGGGTGGCGATGCGCCCATTGGATTGATTCGTTGCTGAGTATCATAATGATGCCTCCTGTGTTGGGCTTTCCACAGCCATTGCGGCGCGCGGGAGTCGAACCCGCTATCTGGCCTGTCCATCGGCTACGTGCCTCAGGCCCGCCATGCGGGCTAGTCCAATCGCTGCAACTCCACCACTTCGCGCATGATGATGGGGTCCGTCCATATCTTCCCATCGCGCAGGTAATGCACGTGCCGCTTGTTCGGGTCGATCCAACACACGCTGTATTCCGCCTTGCGGGTCAAAAGCCGCGCCCGAATGCACGTAACCTGCATTAATTCCACCGCCATACGTGTCGCTTCAATCGCCATACCCGTCTCCTGTAAGGGGTCCAATGGTCCCGGCACACGTTGCCCGCGCGTCGGGGCCGCCCACGCCTGCCCGAATGGAGCCAGTTGGCATCGTGGGTTGCGGTAGTTTTCACGGCACTTGCCGCGCAGCGTCTCGGTTCAACTCTCGATACGCTTGCCGTTGATGTCGCACTCCCACACGGGACCGGCACACTTGCTCGCCTTGATCTTGTCGGGGTGCGCGTCGCCGGCCTTTGGCGCTCGCATGTCAGTCAGCCGCACGGGGCAGGCGACGTACTTTTTCGCCGCATCGTTGAATCGCATCGCCAATCCGGGGCACGGCGAGAAATGCAACCCGCCGCCGCATTCGTCCTTGCCGCCGTCCCAATCAATCGCAACTGGCGTGCTGCCTGGTGCGTAGTTGCCGCCACGAGGGCTGACGAAATCCGCGCCCACCGCCTTAAACAGAATCGCAACGCCGCGAACAACGGGCACGCCATACGCCTCGCACCACGCCTTTGTCGTCTTGGGTACAAAGGGCTTGATGCGCACGCCGCCCTTAATCTTTGCGCCTTTACTCAGCACATGCACGCTCGCGGACTTGCTCGCCCTCACGTTCGCGCTGTCGTAGGCCCTCACGTTCGCGCTGCCGTAGGCCGTCACGTTCGCGCTGTCGTAGGCCGTCACGTTCGCGCTGTCGCAGGCCGTCACGTTCGCTCTGTCGTAGGCCCTCACGTTCGCGCTGCCGTAGGCCCTCACGTTCGCGCTGCCGTAGGCCGTCACGTTCGCGCTGTCGCAGGCCGTCACGTTCGCGCTGCCGTAGGCCGTCACGTTCGCGCTGTCGTAGGCCGTCACGTTCGCGCTGCCGTAGGCCCTCACGTTCGCGCTGTCGTAGGCCCTCACGTTCGCGCTGCCGTAGGCCGTCACGTTCGCGCTGTCGCAGGCCGTCACGTTCGCGCTGCCGTAGGCCCTCACGTTCGCGCTGCCGTAGGCCGTCACGTTCGCGCTGTCGTAGGCCGTCACGTTCGCGCTGTCGCAGGCCGTGAACGACCCGCTCCGCACGATCGCGCCGTCGCCACGCTTGCATACGGCTTCAAGTTCTTCCTGTGTTTTGCATTCGATCCAGTTCATTTGTCGCTCCTATTCAAACCGTTCCGGCTCCCGGTCCTCGGCCAGCATCGCCTCCACCGCCCGCTCGCCGTCCATCAACGCGCACGCTGCCATCAACCGGGGCTTGCCTACCACGCGCAGGTTGCCCAGCGGGTCAATCACCGCTGCGGTGAATGGGCGGTCGGCTTCGGGCATGTGTTGCACGGCGATGATGTGGCCCTTGTAAACCACGGTCAGGCTGTCATTTGTCTGTTCCATCGCGCTTTCCTTTCGCCCTCTCGTAGTCCAGTTCATCCCGATGCCACGTCGCCCGCTGCGCCTCGGTCAGCCCCGCCCACCATTCCCGCTCATCCTCATCCTCTGGCGGCAGGTGGCAGGGACAGGGGCACAGCCACGGCCTCACTTGCGGGGATCGGCAGTATCCGCAGCATCGCATGGGTTAGTCCTCATCACGGATAGCCGCGCAGATGTTGAGCAGAATTTGCCGCACCTCGCCTTCCTCCTTCCACTGGTCGGCCACCTCTTTCAGCATCTTCAGGCACCGCTCTTTCTCGGCCTTCGCGGCGTCGGCGCGCTGGATGTTGATGGCCTCGGCGACAGCGAGACGGTGGACGGACGTATAACCGCTATTTCGAGACGCGATTAGCGCGGCAACCCTGTATCCAATGTCATTGGGCTTCGGCGAGGTCGCCTCAAGCACCGCCTTCTGCAACTCTCGCAGGGCGGTGAAGGTGTCGGTGACGCCCTCGGCCTTTTCCGCCTCGGCGGCCAGTTCCCGCAGGTGCTGTTCTTGTGCTGTGGTCACGATGGGTCTCCTTCCGTTGTATCAGTCGGGGCTGACGGCATTCGTGACATCGCCAGCGCCGTCACGTTCTTCCGGTCCTCGCGCACGGCGTCGGCCAGGTGCCTCAACAGTTCCGCGTCGGTCATGTCTCTTGCGTCTTTCATGGGTTTGTCCTTTCCTGGTAAGGCCGACGCGGGCGGTTAGGCACCGCGCCGGCTGTGCGCGGATTACCCGGCAGCGACACGCTTGGATTCCGTGCCGTTCCTGTTGGCGGGGTTGCGCTCGCGCAGCGCGTTCTCGGCGTATATGCGGACAGGAAACTTGGTGTGCCGCCCAAAGTTGTACAGGCGTTCGAGCATGTCCAGAAAACCATCTCGGCTGCCGTACTTCATCAGCATTTCGGGATGCTTGGCCGCGCCCGCAAGCAACCGCTTGTCGTCCAGCCCCGGCACGAGGCAGACGGCAAACAGTGCCGACGCGAAAAACTTGCACTTGATGGCCTTGTTGTACGCGCCGATCCCCACGTACAGATTCGCAACCCGCTCGGCCAACTGACGGGACTTCACCTTGAACGTCCCGGACTTGAAGTGATCCATCAGGTTGCGCTCTACCACCTGGTTGCCAAGCAACCCCACGCACGTTGAGATCGGCAGGCAGTGCCGCCGCGCGAAGTCCAGAAGCTCAACATAGTTCTGGTTGCCGCGGGCAGCGAAACTGCCGGCGTAGTCGCCCACCACCCATCCGGTCTGTGCGTTGTTGATCTCCTCGATCTTGATGGGGGTGTTGTCGATGACGTACAGGACCGGAATGCCAAGTTCCTCGGCCAGCGCCAAACGGTGTTGCCCGTCTTTCACGACAATCTTTCCCCCTTCCCTGGCGCACAGCATGGGATAGGCTGGAAGCCAGCCATACGCCTGCAACGACCTGCGCAGCAACTTGCGCTTCGCGCCGTTGAGTTTTACCGGCCGGTTCTCATTGGTGTATGAGAACAGACGGTAGTTGCTCGTCTGATAGATGCATGGCGGTTTTGTCTTTGCCATACGTCGCTCCTATTTGTTGTCCTTGATCCAACGCGCCACCAAGGCCAGCCCATCCGCGCGGAGGGCATCATTGACCGGGATGCGTTTCAGGACGTTAATGGCTTCGTGTGCAAGCTCGATCCCTCTTCCCTTGCGTGTGGGCGGCTTCGGATGGCTCTCATACCGTGACGGCATCCGCATGGGCGGCTCGTCCAGAACCTCTCCGGTGTCTTTGTCGATGGTGATGGTCTCGGCCACGGTCTGCGCGGGGGGTTCATAGGCGGGCATGGTGGGGCGGGGCTTGTTGGCGGGGTACATCTTGCCGTCTTTCCCCTCCCGCTTTGGCAGGTTCGTTTTGTGCGAACCTGATTCGCTTGCCGTCCTGTAGGCACGAACCATTGATTCGCTGACGCCAATATGCTCAGCCAGTTTCACGTTGCTCAGCGTCTCGGCCTTCGGATGCGCTATCGCCGCCCGCACAGCCCGTTCCTTGTCCGCGTTCGTGCGCCGCAGTCCCGCCACATCATGCGTCTTGTTCGCCGAGTAGCTGAACCACTGCGCATCCTCTTTCGTCCCCTGATGCACCGTGGCCGCGATGGTGTCCTTCCCCGCCTTGCTGTGTGCCTCGTACCGATGGAACCCGTCGGCCAGCCAGTAGTCCGTCCCATCGTAGAACAGGTCCACCGGGGGCAGCTTGCCGTCCGCCTCAAGGGTCTGCATCAACTGCTCAACGTACCAATCGTTGAGGCACGTCCGGGGTTGCGTCCCGCCATCGGTTCGGATGCTTTGTAGTGTGATCTTTGCCATAGCCTCGTTCCCGTGTGTGTCACTTGCCCTTGCGACGGTGCTTGCGTGTTATCCACCCGTCTGCTCATTGTTCTTGCGCACCGCCGCTGCTACTCGCTCGGCCTGAGCGACCGTCTTCCGCAGCAGTTCGTTGAGAAGCCTGCGCTCGCCAGCGTCGATCCGGCCATCGGCCAAAGCTCGATCCGCTTCTTCATCCACACACAGAGCGCCTCGCTGTAGCCGATTGACCTCAATCCGCAAATCCCCACGCCGCTCACAGATCAGACCCAACTCGACTTCGGTCAGGTCGGTGCGAAGTGCCAACATCTGCTGTTCTGGGGTGAGCATTCGCCAGCCCCGCTGATACGCGGCGACCATCGCGAAGATTTTGAGATTGCCGCTTCGTGCGGCATCCTCAAGAGTGCGGGCGTGAATCGATTCGCTAACGCTCAGAGATTTCCAACCTTGTTCTGCCATGCCGAGGAGTATACCAGAATTTTCCGGAAAGATACAGAACGAACAAGATTTTTTCCGGAAAAAACATGTAAATTCCGGCCAAGAAAAGGGTTGCGTGTCGTAAAAAATTATGAGAATTTACTTGACATGCCCCGGCGCGGAACCCCAAAAAGACCGAGTAAGAGCGAACAGAAGCGCGGAATCAGCAACGTCGGCATCAGCCTTGACGCTGTTCCAGCGCTTCAGCAACTGATGGACACATTTGAGTTGCCGCAATACGCCATTGTGTCCAGGGTGATTCTGTGGGTGGCCGATCTACCCACCGATGCCCAGGCGTCCATCCTGACCAAGTTTACGCCTAAAATGAAAGCGCGCTTGTTCAGAATCGTGGCCGACGAGTTGGAGAAAAAACCGCCACTGTCGATAGTGGAAGTGCCGGGAGACATTCCAGCAAAAGAACCAGATCCCCCATCGTCACATGAGAACTGACGTGCAATTCGCCGAGGTCGCGGCGAAGGATGGCCGAATGCTCTTGCCCGTTGAGAAAAATTCTTCCATGTCGCACAACCACCGGAAATGTATCCACACACAACCGCTTCTGCATGTGACCTCCCATGGCCCTGGATGTGTTATACCTAACGAATACCTAACACTACCATACAGACCGGCATTCCGTCAAGTTAAATAAGGGTATAACAGACACAATCGCTAAAATCGAGCGCGGTTTTTTTGGGCAAGGATTGAAAAACGAACAGGGAAGGCGGGCATGATGGAACGATGCGAGAATTGCGGGCGAGAGATCGGGACGCTAGAGACGGCACACGTTTGGCGGGAACAGGTTGTCTGCGGCTCGTGCCGGGGTGCGTTGGCCGTTGAAGATGCGCCGATAGCCCAACCCGCCCGTTTCCAGCGATGGCCCTTGGCTGGTGGCGTGATCCTGCTGGTACTCGTTGCCGTTGGCGTGATCCTCTACGCCAGCGAAGTATCCCGCAATCGACGGGCGGCAGCAGAGGAAGAGGCAAGACGAATCGCACAGGAACAGACCGACGCAATCAATGCGGAATTCCGCCGCGAATGGGAACGATTCTTTGATAAGCGCGACGATGATCGCGAGCTACAGAACGCCCGGTTTCGCACAAGACTTATCGGCGCAACGGGATACACCAGAGACAGAATTCTTGCAGAACAAGACGCATACAACAAAAATCGCAACATTCGCGACAAGACGTTCCTTCGTCTTGCGAAAGAAGGTTTTACCGTGGCAGAGGCAGAGGAAATCGTGAAGCAGTGGAACAAGGCGGGGGAAGAAGGACAAGCGAAATCGCCCTCCTCATGGTTCAGGTAGGCGCATGAAAAACGCCCCGATGCAGAACCGGGGCGGGTAGGATTGGCGTATCAGATTATAGTTGCACCGGGCAAGATGCCCGATAAGATGGATGGCGACATGCCCCAGAAGGTAACAACACCGTGGACCCTCATTGCTACCATCCTTGTGTGCCTCGCCCTCGCCGTGGTGGGATTGGCGTCCTACGCTGGGGACAGTGCACCATTCCGGTCTGTAGACAAAATCCTGTTAGCCGTCCTGCCGTACTGGTGGCTGTTTGAGGTGGTGGGCATTGGCGGGTTGCTTTCCCTGTGGCTCTTTACCAAGAGGTCGAAATGAAGAATCGCGCTTTCACGTTAGTCGAGTTGCTGGTGATGATCGGCATCATTGGCGTGCTGATTGCCCTGCTGGTGCCCACCGTCGGGGCGGTGCGCCGGGCATCGTGGAATGCCTCATCGCTGAACACGATGAACAATCTGCGCGTTGCCATCGAAGCGTATTACGGCGACCATCAGGCATACCCCGGCCTGTTCCACAACGGCGCACCGGGACCGGCCAGCATCAGCGCCGGGATGATGGTTGATGGTGTGCCCATGACCCAGACGGAAAACCTCGTAGCGTCGCTGCTGGGAGGCATTACGGCCGTGCCCGCGAATGGGCTGCCCGGCGCAGTGACGTTCGATACCATGTCGCTCGGCAAGGGACAGGCGGGGATGAACCCGCTGAACCCTAAGCGATACCCGGCTTACTTGCAGCCGTCGGCACTCAACATGCCCGGCCAGCCCTTCACTCAATGGGCCAATGATTCGATCATCCCAGAGGCGATGGACGCCTACCCCGACGCCATGCCCATCCTGTACCTGCGGGCCAGGGTGGGTGCACCCGCCGTTGCCGCCGCCGATGACAGCGCCCAGTACAACTACAGCCACCTAGCACCGTATGGCTTCACCGACACGTCGGCCGACTTTGCCGGCAGTACCGTCGGCCAGCGGTTCGCCGCCTACTTCACCATCCCGCAGACCAACGCCGCCCGGAACCGGGATTCATACATCCTCATCATGGCCGGGCCGGATCGCAGGTATGGGACGAAAGACGACGCGAGCAACTGACATCACCACTTGCCGACGGGGCACTGTTCGCTGGCGATGCGAGTCTTTGCCGCGATAACGCATGAGCATTGCGTGCAACGGCTCAGGCTCGTCAGGCCTTTGGCTGCAACAAAGCGGGATGCGGCGTTGCGTGTTGCGTGTGGGCAGTCGCGGCAGATATCCCGCCGCCGCCCCACCAGATCATCGCCAGCGCGGTCAATGGAAATACCGACCGCCTGCAACCCTACTTTCGCTAGACCGGCAGCACCGTGAGTCACCTGCCGAATGCACCCATTGCAACTCATATCGGCTCCTCGCAGCAATCGTGAATGGATGCAGATCCTCCCGTTGCGAATACGCGAACGCCCGCGAAAATGCCTGGGTCGGCCCCGCACTCGGTGTACTCGTTGGACGGGAAATTATATGTTCCCCGGCATCCATCCGCCGTGATGGTCTTGTCGAACAGATACGCGCGTTGCACCGGCCCGTAGAGTAACCAATATCGCAACCGGAATCCGGTGCTCGTGCGAGTCAATTCAATGGTGGGGTACGAATGCCCAAATACAATCCCGTCCGGTGATCCTGAACACGTCGCGTTGGTCCATGCGTGAATGACAACCGAAATAGGCGAGATAAGTCCATTAGACGTAACGTAGCCCCACTCCCACGCACAGGCCGACAAATCCGGCAAACACAGCGTGATAGATGGGTCGCCAGAAATGTATTTAGCAGACGTTCCGTTGCCACGATCAATGCACTCCGAGCACATTGACAGGCCGGAAATCGTCGCCTCGAATGATGTAGGCACGTAATCGCCACAGTGCGTACATGTGCCGCCTGGGCACCGCACGGTGCCACAGCAGCATTCATTGCCCCGCCCGTCGCTCAGGAAGCGCAGTCCGTCGGGACCATAGATGATCTGACGGCCTTGGCTGTCAAGCAATCGCGATCCGGCGGCCATCACTCCTCCTCGTCCGGGCACTCACCAAGGTCGGGTACCTCGTCGACTTGGAACAGCACCAAATCACCGTTGTGGCGATACGCGATGCCACGGACGGCCGGTACCATTTTCCCCTTCGCGGGCCTTGCCCACACCGGGCTGGTGTCATACGATAACAGATTGCTGTCTAGATCATATACGGCGTAGACGAATGAGCATTGTTCGCTTAGGTCGCCCGCGTCGCCGCCCGTCTTGGTGACCAGCACGGGGAACATTTTGCCCTCAGTCACTCCGCCGACGATGAAGAGGTATTGCACCTGCGGCGGATCGCCCGTCACCCCTGCCCGCCACATCTGCACTTTCGTCCCGTCCTCCAGCCCCTCTTTCCCGTTGAGCTCGCGGGCGCTGTGGTTTGTGTCCTGAATCAGTGGGTTGCTCTCGACCAGTTCACCGCCGTCGGCCACGAGCTTTTTCCACGAATACGCGCCATCGGATTCGCCAGTTAGTTCGGCCCAAAACCATTCCGTCGCCGGGGCCTTCGCAGTGGTCGGCGGAGACGGTCGTACATATCCGGAAATGCTCGTGGGCGTGTTAGAGAATTCGACCCGGCCGCCCAGCGTCATGTTGTCTACCTTCCGCCTCACACGCTCCATGTCTTTCAACCACCGTCCCGGAACCACGTATAGTTCATCGTCTGCCATTGTTGCCTCACAGTCCGAGTTGGGCGAAAGATGCGCTCTTGTGTCGCTGGTACACCGCCACGATGCCGGTGGAATGGGTGATCCACTCCATCACCTGCGGCCGGTAAGCCGCGGGCGTGGGGATAGGCGTCTTTTTTGCCTTGGTGACGTAATACGTCAGCCAGGGCGTGCCGTCGCTGCGGAGTAAAATCTCCCCGGCCAACTCGCCATTGTGGTCAACGAACGGCCCCTTGCGCGGCGTGCCGCCATCATCCCACCAGCCCTTGGCCCCCTTGGCCTGCTGGTGGATTTGAAACGGATGGACCGTCGACCGGTCAATCACGAATTCGTATTGCACCTGGGCGCGGGTGGACTCGGCCGTCGTCACCCCGGTGGGCTCGATGCTGGCACAGAGCATCTGCCCCACGCCAATAGTCAACGGACCTAGCACCATCGCGTCCGCGTTCACTGTGTTCTCAAACTGCTCGGCGAGCGCCACGTTAAAGAACGGTTCCCAGCGCCGCACCGTGAACGTCCGGCAGTAGACCGTCCTGCTGTGCGGCGGGCTGAAGGGATCGCCGGCCGGGTTGAGGATTGGCGCATTGTGGCGCGGGCCGTCGACCACGCCCACCTTTTCCTGTATCTGCGTCTCGCAATCGACGGTCCGGATCGTCTTTCCCCACACATATTCTGGCTGGGTGTCCAGTGGGTCTTCCTCTGGTCCACCGGACCAGTCGCCCGCAGGAGGCAGGGCATAGCTTGCCGTGAGGGTAAGAAACTCTGGACCCTCGGACCCGGTGACCCCCACGTCAAAGACCTTTATCGCCGAATTCAACGGATGCGATGCATTGAAAGTCACGCCATACTGCTCGGCCAAAGCTGCTATTGCTTCAGACGCGTCGCTCGTGCCTGAACTCGTAAAAGACCGCTCGGCCACCCAGCCATCGCGCGTGCGGCGATAACCACGATTACTCCAGCTTTCCGAGATTATGATTGCCACGTGTTCTCCTATTGCCATGCCCGGTAGGCCGCCTGTCCGATGCGACTGGCTAAGGTTTGCATCGCGTTTTTCATCTCGTTGAGCACCTTCAACTGATCTTCATTGACTTTTTTCACGTCGCGGGTTGCGCGGACTTCGGGGCTTTCGGCCATAGTTTCGCTGCCGGCCTTTCGCGACAGTTCAGCGAAGTAGTCGGCAGCGCCCCGCCGTAGATACCCCTCTGCGCTCTGGACGTACGCCTGCGTGACCGTCTGC
>MTKW01002388.1_pt2 | contig 22488 bp, 18 predicted proteins | sample 1042761 | NCBI WGS metagenome assembly MTKW01 (sample SAMN06205366, study PRJNA360243) | anaerobic digester metagenome | biome: Wastewater treatment plant; feature: Anaerobic digester sludge; material: sludge; isolation source: anaerobic digester fed with sludge from wastewater treatment plant ...
CGGCTTGGTGAGGTCCGCACCTAAGTGCCTGCGGGCCAGATCTTCCACCGACATTCTCGCGGTGTCGCCGAGCAGTTCCGCATAGCGGCGGGCAAAGCCCTGGCCTTCCTCTTTAGCCTTGGCGTAAACCCCGGCACTGAAGAGATAGCCGAAGGTGTAGGGGAAGTTGTAAAAGGGCACGCCGGTTGAATAAAAGTGCAGCTTTGACGCCCAGAAATGGGGATGGTACTCCTTCAGGGCATCCAGGAAAGCCTCTTTCTGGGCCTCCGTCATCAGCTCATTGAGCTGTGCAGCGCTTACCAGGCCCTTCTTCCTTGCTTCATAAAAACGGGTTTCAAAGAGGAAACGGGAGTGGATATCCATGAAGAAGGCCACGCTGCGCCCAATCTTATCTTCTAAGATGCCGAGCTTTTCTTCGGGGCTGGAAGCGGCACTGATTGCTCCGTCCACCACCAGAAGCTCGCCGAATGTAGACGCCGTCTCTGCTACATTCATGGCGTAGCGGCGCAGGAACATGGGCCGATCCTTCAGTACATAGCCGTGATAGGCGTGCCCCAGCTCATGGGCCAGGGTGCCCAGGCTGCTGATGGTGCCGGAGTAGGTCATAAACACCCTTGATTCCTTGCTAAGGGGAAATGAGGTGCAAAACGCCCCAGGACGCTTGCCTCCCCGGTTCTCTGCCTCCACCCAGCGCCTGTCCAGGGCCTGCTGGGTAAAGTCAGCGATTTCGGGGCTGAACTTTCTAAACTGATCAACCACAAAGGCCTTGGCTTCCTCAAAGGGAATCTCCTTGCCGGCATCCCCTAAAGGTGCGTTCAGGTCATACCAGGCCACCTGGTCTAAGCCCAAGAGCTCAGCTTTCCGCTGTAAAAACTTGGCCAAATGGAGCTTGCCGCCTTGCACAGCCCCCCACATTGCATCCAGTGTAGCCCGCTCCATGCGGTTGATCTGCAGAGGTTCCGCCAGGACATCGTCCCAGCCCCGGTGCTGATACAGGTTGATGCGGAAGCCTGCCAGATGGTTCAGCGTGCTGGCAAAGAGTTCGGCTTTTTCAGCCCAGGCTGCCTCGAACTTGCGGAATACTTCCCGGCGAAGGTCCGGATCCGGATTGGAAAGAAGATTGGCCGCCTGGCCCATGGACAGAGTTTCTGCCTTCCCGTCACGCTCCACTTCAATGGACATGTCGCCGACGATGGTGTAGTACAGGTGCGACCAGGCATGGTAGCCGTCTACCCCCAGGTCGGTGGCCAAAGCTTCCAGATCCGGCGCCATCTTAGTCTTGGCCACATTACGCCTTTCATTCAGGTTGAAGCTGAGCTCCTTCAGCTCCTCATCTGTGAAGAGAGCCTGCCATCTGTCTTCTGGAATGCTGGCCAGCAAATGATCAATAGAGGTAAATACTCCTGCCAAAGCAGCGCTGATCTGGCCAAGATCCCCCTGCAGCAGCTTAGCCTGGTTGTCCCGGACATTCTGAGCGGTCAGGCAAGCAACAAAGGCCCGGCATTCGCCAAAACCGGTCTGAACATCCTGCATCTCATGTACAAGCTCCCTGAGCTGCTCTGCGTCAAGCTCGCTGCCTAGCGCTTCCACCTTGGCTTTCAGCGCTGCAATTTGGCTGCGCACGCTGTTCAGCTGCTCCTGAAGTTCTGGGGAGGAGCTTCCCCCTGGAAAAATGCTGTCCAAATCCCATCTCTGATTTAAGTTAGTCATCTGCTTCCTCCTTTAGTCCACTAAACGGAAACGTGCGGTGAAATGCCGCAAGATCGGCGGTTCGTATTCAAAGGCAACGCCCTTAATTTCATCCCTCTTGGCATAAACTTTGCTGATGGAATCTGCGATGTAGCGCATATGGTTGTCGGTGTAGACCCTCCTGGGAATCGTCAGGCGGAGCAGCTCGAGGTCAGAGAGGCCGTCCTCGCCTGTTTCAGGATCGCGGCCGTAGAGAAGGGACCCGATCTCCACTGCCCGAATGCCGCTTTCGATATACAGCGCTACAGCAAAGGCATGGGCCGGATACTGCGTCTTGGGCATATCAGGCAGAATTCTGCCCACATCCACAAAAACTGCATGGCCGCCAATGGGTGACTGCACCGGAACTCCCGCATCCTGCAAAAGCTTGCCCAAAAGGCCTACCTGGGAGATGCGCTGGGCTAAATAGTCTTCCTCCACAACTTCCTGCAGGCCGATGGCCAAAGCCTCCATATCCCTGCCGGCCAGCCCTCCGTAGGTTGGGAAACCTTCCATGGGCACCACCATGGCCTGGCAGCGCCGGAAGAGCTCTTCATCTTCCTTGATGGCCAGCACTCCTCCGATATTGACCAAGCCGTCTTTTTTGGCGCTCATGGTAAAGGCGTCGCCGTAGGAAAACTGTTCCCGCACGATTTCAGGAATGCTCCTGTCGGCATAGCCCTCTTCCCGCTGCTTGATAAAATAGGCGTTTTCTGCAAAGCGGGCGCTGTCCATCACCACGGGGATGCCGTACTTCTTCCCTATCTCGGACGCCGCCCTGATGTTGGCCATGGAGATGGGCTGGCCTCCAACGCTGTTGCAGGTCATGGTCACCACAATGGCGGCAATGGCGTCCCTGCCCTTGTCCTGGATGAACTTTTCCATCGCCTCTATGTCGAAGTTGCCTTTAAAGGGGTGCTCCCGGGCTGTATCCAAGGCGGTTTCGGTGATGAAATTTACCGCCCTGCCCCGGGCTAGTTCAATATGGGCCTTGGTGGTGTCAAAATGCATGTTGCCCAGGACATACTGGCCGTCCCCCTTAATGAGGAGGGGAAACAAAACCTGCTCTGCCCCCCGCCCCTGGTGCGTGGGTATGACATATTTGTAACCGGTAAGATTCTGCACAGTCTCTTCCAGGTGATAGAAATTTTCGCTGCCGGCATATGATTCGTCGCCGAGCATCAGTCCAGCCCACTGTCGATCGCTCATGGCGCCGGTGCCGCTGTCAGTAAGCAAGTCAATGAAGACTTCGCTGCTGCGCAGCAAGAACGGGTTGTAACCCGCCCTTTCGATACATCTTTGGCGCTCTTCCCTCGGCAGGAGCCTTATGGGTTCCACCATTTTGATCTTAAACGGTTCTGGATGATAAGACGTCATGTGAACTCCCCTTCGCAAAATTTTTAACTATCTCTTTACTTAACTATTAGATTGATCCTGCGAAATCCCCTTCACAAGTCTGAAAGTTTTCTTGGGAAATATGCAGGGGACCTGCAAAGGTCCCCTGTTAGTGTTCGCTGTCTGTCTGCAGGCTGTCGCTGCCGAAGGTATCCGGCACATACTTGCCTGTCTTTTTCCGCTGCCGGACACATTGGGTCAGCAGATACTCAATCTGCCCGTTTACCGAACGAAAGTCATCCTCTGCCCAGGCGGCAATCTCCTCGTAAAGCTTATGGGACAAACGCAGCGGAATTTGCTTCTTGGCCATTTCTAGTACAGGCTTCCGCTGTTCACAATAGGCTGGGCATCCCGATTGCCGCAGAGGATGACTAGAAGGTTAGAAACCATGGCCGCCTTGCGTTCTTCATCAAGCTGGACGACATCGTTCTCGCTGAGGCTGTCCAGAGCCATCTGGACCATGCCCACCGCACCGTCCACAATCATCTTCCTGGCGTCGATGATCGCGCTTGCCTGCTGTCTTTGCAGCATCACAGCGGCAATTTCAGGTGCGTAGGCCAGGTGGGTAATGCGGGCTTCCAGAATTTCCAGCCCTGCATGTTCGACCTTTTCCTGAATTGTCTGGCGAATGCGCTCCGCCACGATGGCGCTTGAACCCCGGAGGCTGCCTTCATCAGGCTGCCCGTCACCGGTTGTGTCAATACCGGGAGCCACATCGTAAGGGTAAATGCGGACGATATCCCGTACCGCGCTGTCCGCCTGCAGAGACAGGTATTCCTTATAGTTGTCTACATTAAATGCAGCTTTTGCTGTGTCCACAACCCGCCACATCACTGCAACGCCAATCTCGATAGGATTGCCCAGCACATCATTGACCTTCTGCTTGGAGTTGCTGAGGGTCATGATCTTGAGGGATATTTTCTTGCTGGCGACATTAATCTGCCCTGCGGCCCCCTGCCCGGTGACAATAACCTTGGAGCCTGAGTCGCCGTCAACATCCGCGCTCTGCCCCAGGCGAGTCCTGGCAGCGGGATTGACCGCCGACGAGAATGGATGAACGAAGAAAAACCCAGGCTCCTTCAGGGTGCCGATGTAGTTGCCAAATAAGGTAAGGACCAAAGCTTCCTGGGGTTTAATGATTTTAAGGCCGAAAAAGGGAATGATCCCCACAAAGAGTCCGAGGATCCCGACAGCAAGCGGCAGTGCCCCGATATTGCGGCCGCTGTCCAGCAGCATGCCCCCGAGGATAACCAGGCCGACCATGGCCAGGTAAAGGATGATGAACAGAATCAGCATCGGCATTCCGGGTTTCGCTTTCAGTATCTTTTCCTGCATTTACAGCTCCTCCTTTTATATGCTTTTGATATCATAATAATATCATTCCTATCTGGAAGAATCAAGCAGGACTTGGAAAAAATGGTTCATAAGCAACAGACCTCTTGCTTAAAGAAATAAACGGTGCTATAGTGAAAAAAGTGAATATCTTGTTGGCGAAGGGAGGCATCTTTACATGAAATCAATACGAATTCTGTGGAATTATATGGCACACAATCGACTCTTATATCTCGGAGCTATCCTTTCGGTAGCATTGGCCAGCCTGGCGAGAATCTCCACTCCGCTGGTGATCCGCATCACCATCGACAACATCATCGGAGGTCAGCCTCTGGCGGCACCTCTGTTGATCCGCAGCTTTGTGGAAAACATAGGCCAAGCACTCTGGGTCCCTGGTATAGTGTTGGTTGTCATCACTGCACTCCGGGGACTTTTTATGTTTCTGAGGAGCAGGCTTGCAGCCGAGGTCAGTGAAAACATTGCAAAAAATCTGCGCGATCGGGTTTACGACCATATTCAGCATCTTCCTTACAAGTATCATAAGGAAGCAGACACCGGAGATCTGATGCAAAGATGCACTTCTGACGTGGAGACCATTCGCAGATTTCTCGGCGTCCAGCTCGTGGAAATGGGCCATTCCCTCTTTATGGTGATCTTCATTACCTGGGTGATGCTCCGGGCGGATCTGCGCATGACCATCATCTCCCTGATGTCGCTGCCCATTATCTTTACCTTTGCTGTTGTCTTTTTTCTCAAAGTGAAGAAGGCGTTTCAGGAGACTGACGAAGCAGAGGCGGAGCTCACCACCGTACTGCAGGAAAACCTGACCGGAATCAGAGTTGTGCGGGCCTTTGCCAACCAGAAATATGAGGTTGAACGCTTTGATGCCAAGAACACCGTCTACCGCGATAAGGTCTACCATCTGATTTGGCTTCTGGCCTGCTACTGGTCTGCCAGTGACCTCATGGCCTTTCTGCAGATCGGCATTGTGTTGGTGGCGGGAGCTTATTACACCGCCATTGGGCAAATCTCAATCGGAACGATGGTGCTCTTCGGCACCTACATAGGCATGCTGGTCTGGCCTGTCCGGCAAATGGGGCGGATCCTGACCGACATGGGCAAAGCGCTGGTTTCAGCAGAGAGGCTCCAGGAGATCCTGGATGAACCAAGGGAGAACCTTGTAGAAAACCACAGGCAGCCCCCGATTAAAGGAAACATCGTCTTCGACAATGTGTCCTTCGGCTACGAACCCGGCCAGCCGGTTCTGGAAAACGTAAGCTTCTCGGTGGAGGCAGGCCAGACAGTTGCCATCCTGGGACATACCGGTTCAGGCAAGAGTTCCCTGGTCCACCTGCTGGCCCGGCTCTACGAATACGAAAGCGGCTCCATCACTATCGACGGAGTTGAACTCAACACCATTGATAAAAAATGGATCCGCAAACATGTGGCTGTAGTGTCCCAGGAACCCTTTCTGTTTGCCAAGACCATCAGGGAAAACATTACCCTGGCCAGCGGCGAGGTTTCAGACGATGAACTCCACAACGTCTGCCGGCAAGCTGCCATCCATGACGTAATCCTCGGTTTTGACCAGGGTTACGACACCCTGGTTGGGGAGCGCGGCGTTTCGGTCTCAGGGGGCCAAAGGCAGCGAATCGCGATTGCCAGGGCACTGGTCACCAACAGTCCCATACTGATTTTTGATGATTCTCTCAGCGCAGTGGATACCGAAACCGACCTGGCCATCCGCAACGCCTTGGAGAAGCGTTCTAAGCAAGCTACAACTTTCCTGATTTCCCACAGGGCAGCCAGCCTTTCCAAAGCTGATCTGATCCTGGTGTTAGAAAACGGCAGGATCGTTCAGCGGGGAACCCACGCAGAGCTGATGGCAATGCCTGGACCCTACGCCCGCACCTGGGAAATTCAAAACGCATTGGAAGCTGAACTTTGGGAAGCGAGGTGAGGATATGCACCAGTCTGTACTGCAAGAAGAAGTACATGAGGAGAAAATAGACCTGAAACTGTGGCGCCAGATTCTGCAGTTTGCCAAACCTTACAGGCGCTCTTTCATCTATGCCATCACAGCAACAATCGTCATGGCGGGAGGCGATGCCCTCTTTCCCTATATGACCAAGGTGGCCATCGACAATTTTGTGGTCCCCCAGCGAACCGATGGGCTGGGCTGGTTCGCAGCTGCCTTTGTGCTGCTGATTGTGATGCAGAGTTTCACCGTTTACATGTTCATTAACATGGCTGGCAAAATCGAGTCAGGTATCACCTACACCATCCGCCAGGCAGGCTTTGAACATCTGCACAGGCTGTCCTTTTCCTTCTATGACAAGAAGGCCTCAGGCTGGCTCCTTGCCCGCCTGACCAGCGATGTAAACCGTCTGGGGGAAATTGTCTCCTGGAGCTTGATCGACCTTCTGTGGGGCGGTGCGGCGATGGTTTTTTACGCCGTTGTCATGTTCAGCATGAACTGGCGTCTGGCTCTGCTGACAGTTTGTGTGATTCCCGTCCTTGCCCTGGTCAGCGTCTACTTTCAGAAGCAGATCCTCCGGGCCTACCGGAGCGTCAGGAGAATGAACTCCAAGATCACCGGCGCCTTCAGCGAAGGCATTATGGGAGCTGCAACGACCAAAATCCTCAGCCGGGAAGAAGAAAACCTCAAGGAGTTCGAGGGCCTTACATCAGGCTTGAGGGCATCGAGCATCCGGGCGGCCACGTTTTCTGCCCTTTTCCTGCCCATTGTGCTGATGCTGGGCAACATTGCCACCGCCCTCACCCTGTGGGTGGGCGGAAACGGAGTAATTGCCGGTACAGTCACCTATGGAGTGCTGGTGGCCTTTGTCTCCTACGCGATGCAGTTTTTTGACCCAGTGCGGGAGATCGCCCGCATTTTCGCCGAACTGCAGATGGCCCATGCTGCAGCAGAACGGGTGCTGGGGCTGTTGAACACAGTTCCGGAAATCCAGGACCCCCCCGGTTTGGAAGGCGAATGGCCTCCCCTCCAGGGCGGGGTGGAGTTTGAAAACGTCAGCTTTGCCTATAATCCCCAAGAACCGGTTCTGGATGATTTCAACCTCAAAGTCGAACCCGGACAGACAGTGGCGTTGGTAGGCGAGACGGGCTCGGGAAAGAGCACAATTGTCAACCTGGTCTGCAGGTTTTATGAACCGACGTCCGGCCGGATCCTGATTGACGGCGTAGACTACCGGGAGAGGCCCCTGGCCTGGCTCCAGGGAAGCCTGGGCTATGTCTTGCAGAGCCCTCACCTCTTTTCCGGCACTGTTCGCGACAACATCCGCTATGGAAATCTTCAGGCCAGCGACGAAGAGGTGGAACGGGCGGCCAAACTGGTTAACGCCCACGAGTTTATCACGAAGCTGTCCAAGGGCTATGACACAGAAGTAGGCGAAGGAGGCGGACTTTTGTCTACAGGGCAGAAGCAGCTGATTTCCTTTGCCCGGGCCATCCTGGCGGATCCTAAGATCTTCGTGCTGGATGAAGCTACTTCATCCATTGACACCGAGACTGAAATGCTGATCCAGGATGCAATTCGCACCATTCTCACAGGGCGCACCAGCTTCATCATCGCCCACCGCCTGTCTACAGTGCGCTCTGCCGATGTGATTCTGGTGATTCGGGACGGAAAAGTGCAAGAAAAAGGCACCCACGAGGAACTCATGGCTGCCAAAGGTTATTACTACAAGCTCTACACCAATCAGTTTCTGGAAGACTAGCCCCCTGCACAGGGGGTTTTCTTCTAGGGGGCAAGTTCCTGCAGGGCCTGGAAATAGCGCTCAGTCTCTTCTTGGGACTTGGCATTGAAGAAAACATGGAGACCGGGCAGCTTGATCACGATATAAGGCGGCTTGTTTTTGTAGACATAGAGTTTGCCCCTGCCGTACCCGGCCAGGGAATAATTGCCCAGGGCATAGGTTGGGGTCTCTGCTCCGTTGGTCCTGCTGCGCTGGGGCAGTCTTTCCACTAACGAAACGCGTTCAATATCTTCTGCAGGGAAGGAAAAACCATATAAAGGGGCCTTCACCGCAACCTGGCCGCCTCTGATTTCCAGGGCGTAGTCAGCTCGGTCCAAAGCCAGGAACAGGAAAAACATGCTCAGGAGCATCACTGCCACCAGGGCCATGCCTCCGTAGAAGAGCACCTTCCCCTTCTTATGGCCGATATTAATGGTCAAGCCGTAGCCTATGCGCTTTCTCACAAAGAGCCTCGGGTCTTCTGGATTGTTGTAGACCCCGCCCCTCCAGCGGCGGGGATCATCCCCGCGAGGTGCGAAGTGCCCCCTGCCTGTCCCCGCAGCCGGCGCCTTCCATCCTTCCCGGTCCCTAAGGTCAGCGAGCCTCTGAGAATAGTTACGAAACAAAAGATTGCCTCCCAAAAAGACAAGGCCGATCCAAACAGTCATGAACAAAAACACCATACTGACTGCTTCAGGCAGGATCAACAGAAATCCCCCTGCCAGAGCGGCAAGGAAAAGGAGCAGATTCCCCCGCTTATAACCTCGGATCAGCTCCTGTATGCGGACATCATTCCAGGCCTCCGGCGGAATGCCCACACCTAGAAGTGAGTTTTTCTTCCGGGAAACTGCTGATCGGAAACTGAGGAAAAAGGATACTGCCACAAGTAAAACTACTAGAACCAAAACCGGTGTCATAAGCACTTTCCTCCCTGCTGCACGATTCTGGGCTGCGCCCTCTCCTACTAATCATAGTACAAGAATGCAGAAAAAGCATCCCTTCTAAGGTCCTTGACCGCTGCAGCCGTCTGCGCTATAATAAATACGAAAACTGCATACGAAATTCTTCGGGGCGGGGTGAAATTCCCCACCGGCGGTTAAAGTCCGCGAGCAACTGGAGCAGTTGTTGATTTGGTGAAATTCCAAAACCGACAGTACAGTCTGGATGGGAGAAGAACAGGCAGCACCTTTGTGTGCTGGCCGTGGATTTGAACTGCAAGAGCAGCCTGAAGAATTTCAGGCTGCTCTTTTCACTGTATCACTATGTGATTGGCAACACAATCAACGCCAAACTGAAAGGAGTTTTGTTATGTACAAAAAGTTCACCCTCATTGCTGCCTTACTTATGGTCTTGGCAGGGACGTTCTTCCCTGCGGCAGCTGCTGCAGCAGACGGAGTGACCAAGATCACTTACTGGCATTACCTCAGCGGGGATAACGCAGAGATACATCAGAAAATGGTGGAGGAGTTCAATGCAGCCCATCCCCACATTCAAGTGGAAATGCTCTATACCGGCAACCAGTTTGTCGCCAGGGACAAACTGCTGGCAGCTGTCGCCGGAGATGCACCTCCCGCGGTAGCCCTGGTAGACCAGTTTTGGCCTCCGCTGATGGTCTCAACAGGGGCCCTGGTGCCGCTCCGCAACTTCGTGGATCCCGACGAATACCTGCAGGACTACAGCCAGGTCTCCAAAGACACAGTCACAGTTTTTGGCGAAGCCTGGACGGTTCCTTTCTCCCTAAGCAACCAGATTCTGCTGTACAATAAAGACAAGTTCAGGGAGGCGGGCCTGGATCCGGAGAGGCCTCCTGCAACCTGGGATGAGCTTGTAGAGTATGCCAAAGCCCTAACCCGCGACGTCGATGGAGACGGGCGGATCGATGAGTGGGGCGTAAACTTTACAACCAGAGCCAACCTTGGTTCAATGTACAACTTCGTCACTTTCCTGTGGCAGGCTGGCGGCGAGCTTTACACCGAAGATTACAGCGAGGCCTCCTTTAACGACGAAGCAGCCCTGGAAGCAGTTCAGTTTTGGATTGACCTGGCCCATGAGCACCAGGTGCTCTCCCTCTCTCCGCCCCCTGAGGGCTTTGAGACCGGGCGCATTGCCATGCAGTATTCCAGCACATCTTCCATTGCTGCAACCAAGAACAAAGTGGACTTTGAACTAGGCGTAGCCCCATTGCCGAAACACAAGCAGCAAGTCACCGGCGTAGGCGGCAGCAGCCTGGCTATTTTCAAGACCACGCCGGAGCAGGAAGCCGCGGCTTGGGAGTTTGTGAACTGGATGGCCAGCAGCGAGAACAACCTGAAGTGGAGCATGAAAACAGGCTATATTCCCCTGAGAAATTCTGTGCGGGAGTCCGAGGCCTACCAGCAGTACCTGGCCGACGAACCCCATATGCAGGTTGTCCTGGAGCAGTTTGACTATGCCAGGGCACGTCCCAATACCGTAAGCTATGCAGACCTGTCCCGCATTCTCGGCGTGGCAGTGGAAGAAGCCCTCTACGGCAGCGGCAATCCCCAAAAGATCCTCAACAACGCAGTTCAGGAAGCAAACGTCTATATACAAACCCTGGATTAAGCAGACAATTATTAAGGCTCAGGTCACCCCTGAGCCTTGATTTTTTGTCTTTTTTCCGGATTATGGCGCAGAAAGAGCAGCAGTCCCAGGACATTGACCGCGGCCACTGCCAGCCAGAAGAGGGTGAAGGAATAGGCGGCAATCCAGGACAGGCCTATGGAGCCCAGGACCACTCCCAGATCAAAGGCATTGCTGAAAAAGGCCAAATCATTGGAAACATCAATGGCGTTCTTGCTGTAGCCTGGAACCATGGTCATCAGCACTGTATTGACCAGGCCGAAGCCTACGCCGCACAGAACCGCGGCTGCAACCAGAATGACATATCCATTGAGCATGGACAGAACAACCAGTCCAGCAATTAGCAGGACAAATCCCGGGATAATCATGGTCTCCCGCCCAAAACGGTCAGACAGAGAACCTGAAATTGCTCCGCTTACTGTGTAAATCAAGGCAAAAATGCCGAAAAACAGGCCGGGATTGGCAATCCCTGCCGCCTGGGCATGGAGGGCCAGCATCGAAGAGGTTGCCCCCATGTAGGCGGCCCCCAGAAACATACATCCTGAGACAACCAGGAGATTTGGATTCTTCCAAGGCGAGTGGGGCTGGTATTTCCTGCCCATCCCCGGGTCCAGAGAAGACGGACGGCCCTTAATGAGAAAGCTGCAGACCATGGCCAGGCCCACAACCAAGGTTGCTCCCCAAAAAAGAACGGAATAGCTGAACCGCTCCGCCAGGAAACTGCCCAGCACAGGTCCGGCGGTCATGCCGAGACCCATCATCGCTGCGAATACGCCAAAGAACGTGCCGCGATTATTCGGTCCGGTGTACTCCGAAAGCATGCCCTGGGATCCAGTGAGAAAGCCTGCCAGTCCAATGCTTTGAATAACGCGCACCAGGGCTAGAAAGCCAAAGCCCCAAAAAGGATGGTATAAGAGCAGGACGCAGGTTGCAATCACCAGCCCGATGCGGAGGACCAAAAGATTGGAAGTGCGGGTGGACATCCTGCCGAAAAAGACTTTCGCCGCAATTGCTCCCAGAGACAGGATCCCGACGATGGCTCCAACCACCGATTCACTGCCTCCCAGGCCGGTTATATACAGGGGCAGGGTGGGCACAAACATCTGATTCATCGTATGGTACAAACAGGTGATAATGAAAATGAGGACTACATCTTTATATTTTGCCATCTGCCAGCAACATACTCCTTTCCTTACAGCACAAAGAGAAAGATCATCAAGAAATGCAGCACTGTACCTAAGCCGACGAAAATGTGAAAGATCTCGTGGAAGCCAAACTTCTTCGGCACAAAATTGAAAATCTTAGTGGCGTAGACAACCGCACCAAAAGTGTAAGAAGCTCCGCCTGCCACCATCAGCACCAATGCCGGCCCAGGCAGAGTCTGGATCAGCTGATTAAAGGGAATAACCGCCATCCAGCCCAGAGCCAGGTAAAAAGCGGCAGTCAGACCCCGGGGCAAGCCCACTAACCAGATCTTCAAAACCGCGCCCAGAGCACAGAGCCCCCAAATGACAGCCAGCATCATCCAGCGCCATGTCCCCTCCAGTCCATAGTACAGCACAGGCGTGTACGTTCCCGCAATCAGCAGATAGATGGAGATGTGGTCCAGCTTGCGCAGAATCAGTTCCTTGCCGGGCGTTGTCTGCACCCAGTGGTACAGCGTACTGGCACCATAAAGGAGCACAATGCTCAAACCGAAAACCAGGCCTGCAAGCACTCCCTGCACCGACCCCCAGGCTTTCCAAACCAGCAGCACCAGGCCGGCAAGGCCTGCCAGGAACATTGCAAAATGCGTCAAGGCATTGACAGGTTCTTTGATCTTCATTTTTGGCTCACCTCCCCGGCTAGTCTTCCCCTCGCAGCTGTAAAGTCCTGCTTTATCACCCCCAAGGAAGGACTAATTTAACGGACTTAGAATATTTATGATAACTTGAACAAAAGGAGCTGTTGCTCATGGCTGACTTAAGCCTCATATTGTGGGCCCAGGAANNTTTGCCGCCTTCTTTATTTTTTCCGCCTATCTCAACTCCGGCGCCAAACACATCTTTATGACCGAGCGCCCTCCCCAGGAGCTGCGCCTGGCAGTTCAGGAAGGCTATGCCTTTCCCAGCGGGCATGCCCAGGGCAGCACTGCCTTTTGGGGTTTTCTGGCTCTAAGGGTCAACAAGCCCCTGGCCTGGCTAGGCGCCGCGATTATGGTTCTTTTGATCAGCTTCTCCCGCATCTACCTGGGCGTACATTGGCCGATAGACATTCTGGGGGGACTGGCAATCGGCATTGTCCTGCTGGCAGCCTATTCCCTCATCGCCAAGGCAGATTTGGAGCAAATCCCGTTCAAGACTTGGATCTTAGGTTCAATTGTCGCCGCTTTGCTGCTTTTCCTGGCTCACCGCCAGGGAGACGGACCGATGACGGCGGGCTTTCTTTTGGGCGCGCTCCTTGGCTACCGCCTGGAACTGCGGTATGTGAAGTTCCAGGAAAACGCCTCCCTGTGGCAGAATATAATCAAACTCATCCTTGGCCTGGCGGTCCTTTTCCTCCTGCGCATTGCACTGAAGCCCCTCGTCAGCTGGCTGCCCTGGGGACTGGACTATCTGATTCGCTACGGAGTGTTAGGACTGTGGGCCAGCCTTGGCGCTCCCTTTGCCTTTACCAAACTCGGCCTGTATAAGAAACCGCATGTTGAAGCAACTATCTAGAGAAAGTGAGTGATTCCTATCATACGCCGCTATTACACCGATCCATGGCTGCAGGAGCTGGAAACCAAAGTTGCAGTGACCCGCCAAGAAGGCAAGAAATACTTTGCAGTCTTGGAAGAAACATTATTCTATCCCACAGGCGGAGGCCAGCCCCATGACCTGGGCACCATCAACGGAGTGCCTGTAATCGATGTCTTTGAAGAGGACGGGAAAGTGGTCCACGTACTCCCCCAGCCGCTCCAAGGAGACCGGGCCTTCTGCGTCCTGGACTGGGAGCGCCGCCTGGACCATATGCAGCAGCACAGCGGCCAGCACCTGCTGTCCGCCGTTTTTGAAGATAAGTACGGCTTCCGTACCGAAAGTTTCCATCTGGGGGAAGAATACTGCACTATCGACATTTCCGCCCCGGCTTTGTCCGTCCGGGAACAAAACGCGGTGGAAGAAAGGGCTAACCAGGTGATTTTCGCAAACCTCCCCCTCCTCACCTATACTATAGGGCCCGAGGAGAAAGGTTCCCTTCCCCTCCGCAAAATTCCGGACCTCAAAGGGGATCTCCGCATTGTGGAGATCAAGGGATTCGACTATTCTCCCTGTTCAGGCACGCATGTGAGCAGTACGGGCCAAATCGGCCTATTGAAAGTTATCAAGTGGGAAAAATACAAGGGCATGACCCGCGTGTACTTTCTCTGCGGCAGGCGCGCCCTCCGGGACTACGCACGCAAACATGAAATCTGCACAGGTTTGGTCAGCCTCTTGGCGGTACCTGAAGCAGAACTCCAGGAGCGTACCGCTTTGGAGCTGGAGCGCAAGGCTGAACTGGAAAAACAGGTGGAAACGCTGAAGGCGGAATTGACGGGCTGGAGGGCCCAGGCCATTGTGGACGGCGGTGAAAGCCCCTTTTTCCTGGAGGAGGATGCTGCCTCAGTTGAAGAGGCGCAGCAGCTGGCCCGTGCAATTTTAGAGCAGACGGACGGAGTCGTAGTGATCAAAGCAGGCCAGAGGATTGTGCTGGCCCATAACCAAGGCCAGGAGCCCCACTTAGGGCGGCTGATTAAAGAGCAGGCCCAGCCCCTCGGAGGTCGCGGCGGGGGCAGCCCGACCGGTGCCCAGGTCTATTTCCCAGACGATTCCGGGCTGGCTGAATTTTTGAACTTGCTGAAAACATTGCTTAAAAGCTTCTAATTGACCTCACGAAATTACTTTTTACGTTTTTCGCATCTCCCCCCCTGCTAGGGGGGGATTTAGTGAAATGTTTCGCGAAAAAATTCCGTTTGATTATTTTTTGAGTAGGTAAACAAAACATTACGTCAAATATCCATAATTAACGTTGATATAACCGGGAGGAATCTGGCGTAATGTTACTGTTTGAAGTCCTGTTCTATCTCTGTTTCCGAGGGCTGCAAATAATCGTCAGTCTGCGCATGTTTGGCCATAAGCCGGACGGTTGGAAAGTATTCTCCTTTACTCTCCTTCAGGTATCCTCTATCGTTCTATGTAGCTACCTGCTTCCCAACACAGCCCTGCAGTTTCTTTGCCTTTCAACTACATACCTTCTTTTTTTTGTGTGGATCTTCCAGATAAGCCTTTTCCCAGATGGTCTCGCCTGCTACCTGACAACCCTGGCATTGGCGGCCCTGGGGGAAACCCTCTTCGAACCCTTGCTCAGAATCTATTCCATTCCGAGAGTCATGTCCAAGGAGGCATTCTTAGCGTTGGGCGGCTACGAACACGGAGCCTATGTTCCCATCATCCTTCTCGCCCTCTACTTTGGGTTCAAAGACTTTCGCGATCAGCAAAACGGAAGTCAGCAGCAGAGTACCGGACAAAAAGCAGTTTACTGGCTCTCTGCCTACGGGGTGATAGGCGCTGCCTTTTTCCTTGCCGGTCCGGCACTGAACTGGACTTCCACCTTGTGCTGCAGTCTGTTCCTGGCAGGCTGTCTCTATGCCATGCCCCTCACCTTCTTTATGCTGCATCAGTACATGACTGAGAATGAAAGAGCGGGAAAGTCACTGAAGTACCAGCTTAAACAAAATGCAATCCAAAAGTCAGCCATGAAGACACTGCGGGAAGATCGCCATGAGTTTATCAATGACCTGACGCTGATTTCCACCTACCTGCAAATGGGCAAGATCGACGAGGCAATGACTTGCCTAAACTACACTTCCGCCAAACTGGCCGATCGCAACAACTATGCATCCCTGCCCCACGATGCCTGGCTGACAGTGCTGGAATCAAAGCAAAAGGAAGCCAAGCACCGCAGGATAGAGTTTCAAGTAAACATAGAAGCAGACCCTCCTTCCTGTTTCCAAGAACAGCGTCTGCTCCCGAAGCTGATTATTAACCTGATAGACAACGCTTTTAACGCGGTCTCCAAACAGTCAAAACCCCAAGTAACCTTAACCTGGACTGTCGGTCCAGGGGGAGAAAGGATTCTGGCAGTCAAGAACAATGGTCCCGAGATCCCGCCTTTGGTAGGCAAAAAGATATTTCGCGGGGGAGTGACCACAAAACCGAACTCTGAAGGCAACCACGGCTGGGGGCTGGTGATCTGCAAGAATATAGCCGTTGAACTAAAGGGATCCCTCACCTATAAGAGCTCTCCGGAGGAGACAACCTTTATCCTGACCCTGCCTGCAATGTGTGCCGAACCCTATTCCGAGCTTGTCGCTAATTAGGCTGGCGGGGAATCAGCACTCCCGGCGCTTTGCAGATCGTCTGGGCAGGAACGCTGCCCCGCACCGATGTCAGCGGATAGATGATCGAACCTCGGCCCACAAGGGTGCCGGGGTTTAATACTGCATTGCAGCCTACTTCCGCCCAGTCGCCCAAAATGGCGCCGAACTTGCGCAGTCCAGTCTCAATAACCTCTTCTCCCACCTTGACCTTGACATTGTCCTTCGTTGTTTTGAAGTTCGAGATGATTGCACCCGCGCCTAGATGGGCGCCCCGGCCGAGAATGGAGTCCCCGGCATAGTTGAAATGGGCCAGCTGCACTTCAGAGAATAGGATCACCTGCTTGGCCTCGCTGGCGTTGCCTATGACGATTCCGTCACCGGCCAGCACATTCTCCCGGACAAATGCGTTAGGCCTGATGCGGCAGTTCTCCCCGAACACAGCCGGGCCGTACAAAACCGCGGTGTCAGCTATAGCAGTTCCTTCCCCCACCCAGACCTTGTCCGCGATCTGCCGGTATTTCCCCGGGTTTTTCTCTACCACAGCATAGATCAGCTCTTCAATCCTGGGCAACAGTTCCCAGGGATACTGCACCTCTGCAAAGGCTTCCGGACAGGGACAGCCCTCCAGGCTGAAAAATTCATCTATCTTCCACAAAGCAGCTACCTCCTAGACATCCTGTTTTCTAAGGAATAATGATGCAAGCCCAACCCCGCAGGCAAACAGCACCAGGCAGAGCAGATACTCAGACAAAGTACGGGGCAGGCCCGGAAAGGCGACATAAAGGGAGCCCAGCATCAGGCCGACGATGGCATAGGAAACATAGCCGTATTGCCAGCGGAACAGCCAATGAATCACCTTCGAAGCAAAGAGAACGGTGAGCCCCAGCCCCAGTCCAACGGGAACAAGCACCGCTAAGTCTACGTTCACAAGCGCCTTGAGCAGCTTTTCGTAATAGCCGAAGGCGATCAGCAAAAATGAAGCGCTCAAGCCGGGCACAACCAGTCCGACGCCTAACACGCCTCCCATCAGGGCACGGTAGACGAGACCTGCCTGGGCCGCCCCTCCTTCCCCGAGATGGCGGGGCAGGCTGGTAATCAGCAGCAATGCCGACAGACCCGCCGCCAGGCTGACCAGGTAGGAAAGGCGGAAACCCTTTTCATTGGCCAGCCTGACCATGGAAGGGAGACTGGCGATTACAAGTCCGAAGAACAAGTACAGGGTGGGCAGCGGATGCTGAGCAAATAAATATTCCAGCAGCCTGGCCAGGAAGAGCAGGCAGACAGCTGCCCCTATTCCCAGAGGTGCCAGGAACCTCAGGTTGCGGCGCCAGTCTTGCAGGGGATTGGCAATGGCTGCGATGATGGGTTCGTAAAGTCCCAGGACCATGGCTAAAACGCCTCCGCTTACTCCGGGAATCACCATGCCGAAACCAATCACAAAACCGCTCAGCAGCCGGTACCAGAAGTTTTTCTCCTTAGCCACTTTCCCGAACCCCTTCCAGACCTGCCCGATCCTTAATGATAATCTTCCTCTGACCGACTTGCTCAATCAGGCCCTGCTCCTGAAAGGAGGTAAGTTTACGGCTCAGGGTTTCGCTGGTCATTCCGATCTGGGAAGCCAGATCCTTTTTACTCATTTCCAGCTCCACTTCGCCATCTTCCCCGCTTAAGTCCAAGAGTGCCTGGGCCAGGCGCCTTTCTACAGAATGGAGGCTGATGTCTTCCAGAAGCTGTTCCGTCCTGACCAGCCTCCGGCTCAGTTCCTCCAAGACTTTCAGCGAGATCTCAGGATATTTCACCATTAACTCCCTGACGGCCCGGCCCTCAAACACACACATGGTGCACTCCTCCAACGCCTCAGCAAAATCCGTCATGGGAGAGTTGCTGAACAGGGCCAGCTCTCCGAAGAAGTTTCCCGGCCGCAGCACCCGCAGCACTTGTTCCTTGCCTGTATCACTCAAACGGTAAATTTTGACCAGTCCGGAATGGATGACATAAAGACTGTCCACACTGTCGTCCATAGCGTAGATTTCCTCGCCCTTGGAGACGGTGAGCTCCCTTGTTATCTGGGCAACTTCCCACTTTTCATCTTCAGTCAGGTTATGAAAAATCGGCACTAAGGAGACACAGTTGGAATCGCGATCATGCGCACAGTGACATTGCATGTTTTCACCCCTGTCTGAACAATCCTTCATCTTTTTCACCTCTATTCCTGCAGTAATCTTTGTATTAGATCAAGAAGCCCCACTTTTTGACCAGTGGGGACTTGTTTCTGCCGACTATTCACTCCGGTTGAGAGGATACACTTTGCCAATGGGAACGGAGAACATAAAGCCTACGCTGGGATGGTCCACATCGCCCAGGACATCCTTGACCGCTTCCGCAACCCGTTCCGCTAACTGCTCATTATCCACTACTGTAAAGATGGTCTTGTTGTAAGGCCTTGCCCCCTCCATCAAAGTCTTAAGTGAGCCGAAGAGCGGCAGGTCCCTTCCCCTGTTGCTCACCAGGGCGCTGGCCATGCCTTGGCTGTCCAGGATGGTAGCTCCCTGCACCCCCACATCCACGAAACGGGCCAGTATTTCCTCAAGATAATCCGTTTCATTCAAAACCAGAAACAACGCGTACATATTGTCACTCTCCTCCAAGATCTACCTGATGGCCGCTCCCATCCCCCGGATCTCGCCAGCCCTGGCAATGGCTGCCTTGGCGATCACAGGTCCTGCGATTTCGTAAAGCAGAACGCTGACTGTCATGATGGCAATCACAGATGTGCCGATGTCTGCCAAATGAAGATTTACCAACACCGCCAGGGCAAGGGACAGACCCCCCTGGGGAAGCAATGCCAGTCCTAAATGCTTCTGCACAGCCGGTTCAGCCTTAATCGCCTTGGCGCCGGCCCAGGCCCCGACAATTTTGCCTGCAGCCCTGGACAGGATGTAAGCCGCAATTAAAAGGCTGACGTTTAGCAGCATCGCCAGATTAAGGCTTGCGCCCACTAATGTAAAGAACAGCAGATAGATGGGCGGAGTGAAGTTGTTAAGACTAAAAAAGATCCGGTTGGAATTCTGCGTAAAGTTGACCAGGACAGTGCCCATCATAATATTCGCCAGAAGCGGCGACAGAGACAGTGCCTTGGCAGCCGCGGTCGCAGCCAGGATCATGCCGATGGTAATCACCAGCAGCTCATCGCTGTCGCCAGCTTTCTGCCCGAGAAAGCTCAGGGCCAGTCCCAGCAGTGCGCCGAGCACAAGGCCGCCTAGAATCTGAACCAGAGAAATAGTCACCATCTGCCACATGCCCAGATCTGCCCGCCGCACAAACACACGGGCAATCGAGATAGCTATCCCAAAAAGCACAACCCCCAATACTCCATTGAGGGCGGCAACCGGCAGCAGCATCCTGGTGACTGGGCCGTCTGCGCGATACTGCCTAATCACCATAATCATCGCCGCCGGGGCGGTGACTGCCGCCATGGCAGCCATCACCAGGCTGAAAACCAGCTCCTGTCGGAAGAGAAAATACATGGCTGAAAAGACAAGGAGGACTGCGCAGGCTGTTTCCACAAATGTGATCACCATAAAGGAGGTGCCGAGTTTCTTGATGTCCCGAACCACAAACTCGCTGCCGATTTTAAAAGCCAGGATGGCAACGGCCAGTTCCACGACGAAGTTTAAGGAGGTCAAATCTTGGCTGGACAGGAAGTCAAAACATGAAGGTCCGAGAATGATGCCGGCAATGACAAAGCCGAAGACGTTGGACAGGCCGACGGCTCTGGCCAGTTTGCCTGCCAAGCACCCGGCTAAGACGATAATTGCGAGCTTGAGTAACATATCCATGCGCATGCCCTCCTAGACCCAAATATAGCACATTCACCCTGCACTGTCAAAAAAAGCAGACTAGTGCCAAATGTCCTTAAACGCTCTCTCTGCGCAGTTTGCATCTTCCCCGTCCGCCAGCTCCCCGTAGCGCGCTGCGTTATAAAGGTCGGTTAGGATCTCAACTGCCTCCAGATCCAGATCCAGGCTTTGATCCGCAAGGAACTGTGCGTATTCCCGGGGCGTGCTTCCTTGGGGCTTTGAAGCACGCCTGCCTGCCTTCATAGAGAAGCGGCTGTACAAGCTGCGGATCACAAGCACCGGGTCATTTCCCCTGTACCGTTTGAACTGCCCCAGACGCCTGATGGGGGAAAGCAGACCTGAAAGTACACCCTTTAAATCTCCCAGAACTTCGCTTCCGGAAAAAACGGACTCCCTTGATTCCCTGACCGCAGACCCCTGCTCTGGGGCGGACCTTCTCAAAAGCCTGCGCAGAACCCGCCAGAGAACCAGGAAGAGAACACCCACAAAGACAGCCCAGCCGATCCAGGCCGCCGCCTCCGCTGCACCGGGGCTCAGGGCGATGTCCTCCCTGTACAGCTGTTCTTGGGCAAGAGACTCGTCCCCCGGCAGATCCAGCTGCACTTCCTGCAGCTCCAGATTTTCAACCCAGCGGAAGAGGGGGCTCAAAATCCAGGCCAGAGGACGAACAAAGAGAAGCATAACCAAGTCCGCGAACAGGGAATAAATGTACCTGCACAGAGCCATAAAACCTTGAAAAAAGGCCGGTGAGAGAACCATGCCCAGGGCCAGGGAGATGCCCCCTACGATCAGCACAAACATCGCAATGGAGCGGCCCAGCCCCCGGTAGCTTTCCTCGGCTGCTGCATTCCACAGGATCAAAGAGGCAATCCCGAGGACAAAGTAGAGCAAAACTGATAGGGCAGATACCTCGACGGCCAGATCCTCTGCCAAGCTGGCCGAGATGATCAGAAGCATGCTGCCCAGCGTCCAGTCAAAGGCAAAGCGTGCCCGCTTGGGATAATAGGTAAATCTGATGCCCATCAGGAGCAAAACCAAAGTCAGGGGTATAAAGAAAAGTGGATTAAGGCCAAGAACGAACACCAACACCAGCAGCACGGCAATGCCTAAGCATGCAGCCGGAAGCCCCTCCCTGCCCCGGAAAACAGTTTTCCTGGCTGTAGCAATGCCCATCAATGCAGCGGACACAACCCAGAAAACTCCCAAAGGGAGCCTGTCCCCCGGAAGAGCCAGCTGCAGCCAGGGAAGACACAGGACTGCAGTCATAACCGCCTGGGAAAAGGCCAAGAGACCGGTTCTAAGACAACTCCAATGCAGCAGCTTCATGCCAGGGTTCCCCCCCTTCAATCCGCCATTCCCTCAGCCCTGCCTCCCTAGGCGCATCTGAACTGTCCGGCAGCACACGAATCACTGCCACTTTCCCTTGCAGACCCAGGCGCCGCACCTGCTGCAAAAACGCGGGGGACAGTCGGCCGACGGCCGTTGTGATAATCAAAATTGAGCTGCCGGGCCTGATCTTGTACTGCAGCCGGGCTAACACTTTGGCGGTTGGCTCCATGCTAAATGACTGCAGCAACGCCAAGTTGGTCAGGTGCTGATTGCGCTGGGCCCTGCCTCTGGCGGCACTGCCGGGCAGGCCCCCGGTGCCGTGGGTCTTGGAAACCAGGTTGGTGACAAGCTTTAACTCATAGCCTTGTTCAGCATAGCTGTGGATCAGCGAAGCAGCAGCCATAATCGCTATCTCCAGATTGTTTGCCACACGGGAGGTCCACCAGGGGAGCCCCGGCGGCTGATCCAAGATGAGAATAACCTCCCGGTCAAAGGAAGGCTTCTCCAGATCGACCTGCGCCTGAATGTGGCGGGCAGTGGCTTTCCAGTTGATTTTTCTGGCAGAATCAGTGCTTTGGTAGGGCCTTGTGCCGACACGATTGAGGGGATCCTGGAAGATCCAGCCTTCCTTGGGGCGGGAACCAAAGAGGTAGGTGTGCAAAGGATCAAGCCCTCTGATAGGCACTATCCTGGGGAACACAATCAGCTGGTCCTCGTCAAATACTTCTTCCCTGGCATTGGAAAAAAACCCGAAGGGATCGGTGTAATGCAGAGAACCGGTGCCGAACTGAAAGCGTCCACGGCGGGCAGGACGCAGCTGGTACACCCTGCTTCTTTTTTCGTACCAACTGAGGTGCAAAACCTCCTGGAACATGTCATAGCCCGCATCGTGCACAGCTGCCGCAGCGGCCGGCTCCACCTCGAGCCCGGAGGTAATTGTGAAGTTCACTTTCAGCCCGAAGATGGGCAGCACCTTGCGATTAGCGGCGCTGAGCCGGAGCACAATCGGCGCGTCGAAGTCCGCACAGCGCCTGTTCAGCTTCCTTTCCAGAGTCAGCTTGGCAAAGACAAAGTGATTCCACGCATAGGCCGCCGCCGCTGCGACAAG
>MTKW01003261.1_pt1 | contig 22459 bp, 25 predicted proteins | sample 1042761 | NCBI WGS metagenome assembly MTKW01 (sample SAMN06205366, study PRJNA360243) | anaerobic digester metagenome | biome: Wastewater treatment plant; feature: Anaerobic digester sludge; material: sludge; isolation source: anaerobic digester fed with sludge from wastewater treatment plant ...
ACCAGCCGCTCAAAAAGCTCTGTATGGCGAAGCAACTCCAGAATAATCGGGGACGAAATATAATAAGGCAAATTGGCAACCACTTTAGATTTCTCTGAAATCAGTGTACTAGAAGCCATAAGCTCTGTCAAGTTTAGCTGGAGAAAGTCGCCTTTTACAATCTCCACGTGAGAATGATGGGAGAACTTGCGCCGGAGGAGAGAGACCAACCGCTCGTCTATTTCAACGGCGATAACGCGACCGGCCTCCCTGGCAAGCGCCTCAGTCAGTATCCCGGTGCCTGCACCTATCTCCAAGACCGAATCGTCCCTGGTTAACCGGGCAGTATTGACAATCACTCCCAAAACAGACCGGTCAGTGAGAAAATTTTGGCCGAGGGTTTTCCTCGGCCGGATTTTAGGTTCGTTCCTTAGGTTCTTTGATTGCTTTCTCATGGCTCCAGAATATACACTTTCACTTTTCGCCTTCCGTACCGCAGCGCTTCCTCTACAGTCTCAAAGAGCAGGTCGATCCTGTTCCCTTTGATCGCGCCTCCCACATCACCTGCAAGAGCAGGCCCATAGCCCTCCACGTACAGCCTGGTGCCGAGAGGTATGACCTTCGGATCTACTGCAACAATGCCGGGTTCGGCTTTTAAGCCTATAGCAGTATACCCGTCTGCCCATTTCCCGCAGCTGGTAGGGCCTGGCTCATAAGCAGTGGCTGTCATCGTCAATACTTCTCTGTACCTGAAAGTACCTCTTGAGGTATGTAGCGTCCTTATGGGATTGCGGGTTCCGACTTTCATCACTTTTGCGACGGGTTCTCGCAATACCTTGCCGGACAGCACAGTCTCATTGACGACTTTGCCGTCTTCATAGGTGACGAGGACTTCTTCTTCACGAAGGCCTTCAACACCTTGCCTGATAACTTCGGATTGACCGCGATCCATATTAGAATCAGGTTTTTCCTCAGTACGGTATGGGATACGAACCTGTCTGACAACTACCTCAGATGTTACGCGTGTGACTTTGATGTTCATACCGGGAACAAGGCCGTCTTCCATTCCGGGGCTGACCTTGTCCTCAGGCCTCAGCAAGATTCCGGACTCAGCAAGAACATGCTTAACCATAGGCCCTGCTGAATTCATCTGAATTTCAACACCGTCAACTGTAAGCGTTACAGGAACTCCACGAGCAACAGTAATGACACCTCGTCCGCCTATGCGCTCTGACAGGCCGGGTGTCACTTTATCGCCGTCTCGTAATTCTATTCCGGCTTGCTTCAGCACATCTCCGACCCTAAAACCAGGGATCGCAGAGACTGATATGACGTCATCATCAACGATTATCCTTACTTCCCGTGCTGCTCCTGCAAGCCCGGTCACCAATAGGACCACACAACATGAAATAAGAGCGATTTCTCTTCTGCGTTCGACAAATAACGACGCTCGCTCCTGTCTGTAACAGGGGCCGGACGTCATGACCTCATCCTCCTTGCAGTGCNNCCAAAAAGCCCAAACTCCTCCTTGAGAGCCGGATCTGGAATCTAATGCCAGACAGACGTCCTCTATTATACCATCATTATTGGCATGTTGTAGGGTAATTTATTCAAAGCTGGATAAAGGTGTTACTATTGACAGGTATAAACCGAGGAGACGCTGCTCAAACTCGGCAGCTTTGAGAGTTCCTGTCCAGAACTGATCCATCATTGGACTGATTGCCTGTTCTCGCAAAATCTCCTCGATTTCCTTCACCTCAGAGGATGGGCTCGAGTACATCCGCCCTGATGATGCTGCTTTAAGAAGAAAGCGGCGGCTGGCTCCGTCAGGTAGATACGCCGCGCCATGCGCGTCCTCGCGGTCTTTATGCCTGGCAGGCACTACAGGCAGTTCACGTGCAAGCCATAAAGCCTCTTTTCTGGCCAAGGCTTCGGCGAGCCTGACAGCAAGATATGAAGCATCTTCTCTTCCCCGGCCGGGACCGGTAAACACCATAGCTGAACAGACTGTGATAGACGGTGTGTGCAATCCTCCTGTTGGATGAGGTGCAGGTAAGAGTACCGGCTCTACCGTTACTGTTCCTGAGAATATACTGCCTTTGGCTATCCTCTCCTGCCTCTCATGGACGTGCCTCAGAAAACCTGGGCCTACAGGGCCTATCACAGCCACTCTCCCGTTCCAAAAAAGCTCAAGCATTCTGTCGGTCATCTTATGGGCGGGCTCGGGGAATCCTTTAGCTTCTTTGATATCCTGAAGAAAAGACAAGCAAGACGTTAGCGCATCTCCCTGCCACAAGAGATCGCCGGCTTCTGAAAGCACAAGGCCTCTCCCTGCAGCCTCCATAAGCGTGTCAAGGACACGGGTGCCTGTTGTGTCAAGGACAAGGCCGTATTTTGTGTACTCTTCCGGCACTCCCGCTTGCCGTGCTTGCAGCGTCTCGATCATCGTTAAGACATCGTCATACGGCCATCCGTAAAGCATGACCTGCTCAACATCGATACCGGCCTCTCGAAGAACTGCTGCGTTTCCCGCCCAGGATTTCACTGAAATCCATGAAGGCCATGCCCATATACGATTATCCACGGATACAGCCTGCAGGGAAGAGGCTTCAAAGTCCCAAGCCGGGGTTGCCTTAATATCGTCCCTCGGTTCGTCACAAATGAACATGTTGAGAGGCACAACGAGCCCTGTACCAACCAGGGAGGGATCGAACGGGCCTATGCATATGTCAGGAGGGGTCCTGTTTTCAACAGCCTCAGAGATCGCTTTTCCCACTTCGTCCAGGGGTAATAAGACGTATTCAACATCTACATTTCCGTATTCAGCTTGGAATTCGCTGATTACCTCTTCAACCAGATCGTCATATCCGTACCCGTCCCGAAACATAGGCCAGCGAGTACTCCATATCTTTAACGTGTATTGCTTCTCCGGGTCCACTCTCACCCAGGGGTGGACATGGTATCCCTTTAACTTCGCATGCAAGGCCCGAGGATGGTAAGGCCCCGGTGGCATCAGCTCCGGCCGGTCGAATACGACAACACCGTAAGCAATAATGCTTACCAGGAGAAGCACGAAAACCACTAAAGTAACCTTAAGAGCCTTTCGAAACATCAAAATCCCTCCTGCACGCAAGTCCTTAGTGCGTGTCGTAAGAGGCGTGCCTTAAAAGGCAAGAGCGCATTCAGCGCAGCCCCAGAAGGTAAAGCTCGTTTGTACCGACTCTGCCTGTAGGTTGGAATCCGTAGAGTTTCTGCATTTCTTTGACTGCAGCCTCTACACGGATACCAAACCTTCCGTCAAGAGGGCCGGCGTCAAAAGCTCCTCTTCGAAGGTGAAGCTGGAGCACCTGGACATCGGTGCCTGTATCGCCAATCTTAAGAGTGCGTTTAATCTCTCCTTTAGGTTCTTCCCCGATTATTTCAACGAGAGTGTTGACGGGAATGAGTTCAAAAAGCTCTTCTATGTCTTCATTGAACATCCGGATGCACCCTGCGCTGGCAGCGCTCCCGATCGACCATGGTTTGTTTGTGCCGTGAATCCCGTATGAACCCCATGGAACGTTCAGCCCCATCCACCTGGTCCCGAAGGCCCCGCCCGGTGCGTAATCTTTGCTGATGATGACAAATTCGCCTGTAGGTGTAGGAGTACGCCACTTCCCAATGGCTATCGGGTACTTTTTGATGACTTCGTCGCCGACGTAGAGCGTCAGAACCAGCCTGTTGACATTAACAACGATCTTTCGCTCGCCTTCCGGAAGCTCAGAAATTGCAGGCAATGTGCGTGCCCTGCCTGTGGCCATACGAAGCCACATTGAATCTGTAACAATTCCGTTAGGCTCCATCCCGACAGCCTTCTGGAATTCCCGCACTGCTGCATCAGTTGAAGTGCCGAATACACCGTCAACTTTACCCGCGAAAAAGCCAAGGGACCGAAGGCGCTCCTGAAGTTCAATAACGTCATGCCCCTCAAGGTAAGGGTGGGTAAGGCGTAAATCTCGATAAGTTAAGCTGCATCGACACTTTGGAATGGCAATGGCATGGTTTCCGGAACTTGCGGCCCCGATCAGAGGAAACAAACTCGGAGAGACAAATAGGAAGAAACAAAAAGCGCAAATCGCCGGGATTGCGAAAAGCATAAGAGCTTTCCGCAGGATATAAAAGAACATAGCGTTCACCCCCACACTATAGAAAATTTATGAGGGTAAACGCTCTTAAATGAAAGGTTCTGTGTCCGGTCAGTTACCGCTCCAGTGGAAGGTTACTGCATCCGTAGTTACTTTCGGCTTCGTTACAATCTCGCCGAATACCCGGTATTCTCCTGGAGGCACATGCCTTCCTTCAGAATCTCTGCCGTCCCAGACAACTGAGTATACAACCAGCTCATCCGGGTCAATGTCCCGCTCAGTCAACATTGTAATGAATGCCTTGTCATAGGACCAGCGCCATACCTCAGCATCATCTGACATTACCACGAAATCGAACTGCATACCACTGGAAAACTGAAGCCTAATGCTCTCTTCTCCTGTGTTTAAAGCTGCGACGGTAAACACTTGGAAGTTACGTCCGTCTACTCGTATCGGGCTTGCGCCGACCTGAACCTTGAGATTGCGAAAGGCATTAGCAGAGCATCCGGTCACAAAGACACAAGCGACAAGTATCAGTATGGCAAATAAGACAATCTTGTTACTGTCAAACACCCGTGCGAAGAACATCAACATCACCTTCCTTTATCCGGGTAGCCGATATACCCTAACAGCCTTCACTCAATCCTCGCCAAGCTTTAATGAGTATACTGTATCGGATCCCACAATAGGCCTGGCAAGAAGCTTTATATCTGTTAAGGTTCCGCCGTTGAAAACGACTTTGCCTGATGTGCGTCCGAAGTAATCTCCGAAGTCTACGGCCCCGTTATTGTTTACATCTATCCATCCGTATATGTACCATGAACCCTTCGGAACGCCCGTTATTTCGAAGAAACCTCCTGCCTTGGGATTTACCATATCGCTGTACGGAGTAATACTTATCTCGTCCTCATCTCCTGCAAAGACTTTCATATTCGTGATGAGGGCACCGCTGACTGCTGCGTGGGCATTGACCATGCCCCAGCCAAAGGTCCAATCCTTACCCGGCGCACCTAAGTCCATGGCAGTCTCCTGAAGGATGCGCCTTATGTTCTCCTGGCCTCTTATGCCTTGGGCAATGAGGAGAGCTGCAACACCTGCAGCTTGGGGAGCGGCCATCGATGTACCCGAAGCGTACGCGTAGGTGCTTCCAGGCCATGTACTCCAAACGAGGTCGCCCGGGGCAGTCACGTCAACACCGTCACCGTAATTACTCCAAGATGGACGGCTAAGATCGGAACTTACCGCATTGACTGCAATAACCTTTGGGTGGCTGGCGGGATATACCACTCTCCCGTTACCGTCGTTTCCTGCAGCAGCCACCATTGTTACACCTTTGCTGTATGCGTAGTCAATTGCATCGTCCATTGCGTTGTTTGCACCGATTGCGGAATCTGAAATCTTGAAACTCATGTTGACTACGTCAGCCCCGTTATCCGCGGCCCAGTACAGTGCTTGAATGATCGCCGGCAGATCCAGGTACCCTTGTCCTGAATTATCAGCGGCTTTAAGAGGCATTATTTGCACGTTCCAGTTTATCCCTGCTATTCCCCTTCCGTTGTTAGCAATAGCCCCGATTATCCCTGCAACGTGTGTTCCATGTCCATTGTAATCAGTCACATACGTTGTATTATTGAAAAAGTCGTAGCCCGGACCGATGTTTGCTGCAAGATCAGGGTGGTTGACCTGGACACCTGTATCAATGACTGCCACCTTCACACCTGAGCTGCCTGTCGTTTTATCCCAGGCATATGGGACGCCCATTGCTTCAATCGCCCATTGCTTGGAGAGATCGGGATCGCTCGGGATCAGGGTTAGGGTTGCATCACTTATCTCTGTGACCCGGCCTACCCAATTAGGTTGGGCATATTTCACCTGGGGATTCTTTTCGAAGTCCTCAGCCACGTAAACAGGGTCTTCTCTTTCAGGAATCCCGATAACGTAAATGTCTGTCCTGTCTATCACCTGCTTTACATGGCATCCCTGGCTTTCTACTATCCTATGGATTTCCTCTTGAGGCGTGTTTTCCTGAAAACGTGCCAGGATCTCAGAATCCACATAATCAGGGCCGCCTTCATCAGCAAGAGGTTTCGCCAAGGTCGCTCCTTTCACTACCACTCCGGGGACACTTGACGCTGATAGAGGTCGTGATTTATAGAGAGTCTCCATCACCACATGTCCGAGTATCTTTCCGGAAGAAGGCACCTGGCCCGGTGGGGGGTTCGGGGTACCCGGCGGGTCAGGAGTTACAGGCGGCACCCCGGGCGGTCCAAAACTGCTTGAAAAACAACCGGTAAGGAATATACTCAAGGTCATAAGAAGAACTAACGTCTGCAATATCACGCTGCTGCGTTTCTTGCTACTAATCCTACTCCTCTCCCTTCTATGGCAATATTTGGACAATAAGCACAAGTTTCAAAGTTTATGTCAACGATTTCGCTTTCTACAATGGAATTCCTGCATAGGAAACACAAGCTCTAGGAGGGAATTTGGGGTATTGTTAGCTTATAAAGCCATTAAGGGAGACTTTTACCAGGCCGGGATATACGTTGATCTAAACTGTCCTGGAAGGTAACATAAGTAATATGACTGAGTTCCCTGTTCATGAAGGAGAGCAAGGTTGCAGGGAGTGACTGTATGCAGCGCGGAACTGTTGATTTTACCGAAGGCAGTATACCCGGGCACCTCATTAGGTTCTCCGTGCCCATGCTCCTCGGGAACTTGCTTCAAGCCCTGTACAGTACGGTTGACAGTTTCTGGGTAGGCAGGTACCTGGGCCCCCAGGCTCTCGCTGCAGTATCAGCAAGTGGGCCTGTGATCCATGCCTTAATAGCCTTTGTCTTGGGCCTTACAATAGCGATCACTACAATAGTGGCGCAGCACTGGGGTGCAAAACAAGAGGACAGGGTCAGCCACATAATAAACAATTCCATAGTCCTTTTGACCGTTACAGGCATTGTCATTACGGCTGTAGGAATCTTCATAAGAGAACCCTTGCTCAGGTTAATCAATGTGCCTCCCGATGTATTTGAAGGTGCATCCACGTACCTGGGAATATACCTTTTAGGCCTTGTTGCAACATTCCTTTACAACGCGGCTAGCTCCATATTAAGAGGACTTGGCGACTCCAGAACGCCTTTGCGCTATTTGGCGTATGCAACTGTTACCAACATAATCCTCGATCCCATCTTCATATTCGGAGCAGGCCCTATCCCGAGAATGGAGATCGCAGGCGTTGCATACGCGACCATACTCTCCCAGGCATTGTCTGCCGTACTCTCCCTGGCCTACCTCCAGAGAAAATCAGGCTTGCTGACTCTCAGAAAAGGCCAATGGCAGCTGGATTTCTCTGTGTTCTCGATGATAACTCGGATCGGGCTCCCTGCGAGCATTCAGCAGACCGCTGTTTCCCTCAGCGCCTTGACGGTCAACTCCATAGTCAACCGGTTCGGGAGTGCGGTGATGGCAGGGTACGGCGTAGGCCTGAGGCTGGACCAGTTTGCGTTTATGCCTGCAATGAGCGGAGGATTGGCAGTCACATCTCTCGTAGGCCAAAACCTCGGAGCAAGGCGTGACGACAGGGTCAGAGATACGGTCCGCTGGAGCCTGATCCTGACAGTAGGGATCACCGCCACACTGGCCTTGGTGATGTTTACGATTCGAGGCAAACTCATCTCCATTTTCACTAAGGACACGGGTGTCATTAGAGTAGGTGCAGATTACTTGAGATTCGCAGCTCTGTCCTATGTGCCATATGCCTGTATGTTTGCCTTGTCAGGGGTCCTTCGCGGAGCGGGAGATACAGTCACAGCCATGTTTATTACATTGACTTCTTTATGGGTAGTAAGGGTTCCGCTGGCTGCCACATTGTCACGATTACCAAGCTTTGGAGTAAGAGGCGTATGGATAGCTATTCTCGCAGGCCCGGTCGTAGGGTCGATACTGAATTACGNNTCTGATCCTCATGAAAACGGGATTTCAGATCATCCCAACTGATGCCTGCCGCTGTCAGGATCTCAGACTCTAGAGCCTTCGTAGGCTCATATGTTGTTTCAAGGAGGAGTTTTATATCCTTCCTTCTTTCCAAGAGATCTCTGAAACGTTCCTCTAGAGATACAAGCCTATCAGTTACGATCTTGTCAGCGTAGAATACAATTTTCTCTTCCCATGTCAGCGGGGGTTCGTTTTCGCTGATGATTGCATCGAGAATATGCCTTAGCACTAAAGGCGCGAATTCCCCCATGCCTTCCCTTGTGGCGATTTCCGCTGACGCTTCTGCGTGGTTTCGTGCACTCTGTCTTCTGTAGACTTCGGATTTTCCTATATCATGAAGCAAGGCCCCTGCCACTACACTTCTAAGGTCGACAGGATAACCTGATGCCTCAAGTTCCCTTGCAATAATCTCAGCTACACGGGCCACTTTTCGGGAGTGGTTTATAATGCCTTCAGGGAGTCCATAGCGCTGCAACGCCTCTATACAACGAGCCTGAAGCTCTCTCAGTTCCCGCGTGTCAATGTCAGTTGCTGCATGTTGATGCAAGTTGTCCACTAAGCTCAGCTCCTATTGGGCTTGAATCAAAAGCTATTATACCACAGCCTTTCCGGATCCCTTGAAGACTGCCAAACCTTACAAACCCTGCTACAGAGCTTCAGGTTTAACGAAAAACTCTTGACAGCAGGGTTCGGCATATGCTAGGATTGCAAGTGTCGAACAAGCAAATAATAATCAGCTAACTTTGCGCTCCCATCGTCTAGCGGCCTAGGACACCGCCCTTTCAAGGCGGCGGCGCGGATTCGAATTCCGCTGGGAGCGCCATATTTTTGTTTTCTTTGGCCGCACTTGTTTTTTGAGACTTGAAATACTATAATTATTATATAATGCTGTAGAATAGATAGGATTGTGATGGTCGCTTAGCTCAGCCGGTTAGAGCGCTACGCTCACATCGTAGAGGTCGCTGGTTCGAGTCCAGCAGCGACCACCACTTACACTTCAATATAAAGCGAGCGGATGTAGCTCAGTGGTAGAGCATCGGCTTCCCAAGCCGAGAGTCGCGGGTTCGAATCCCGTCATCCGCTCCATTTTTGTGTACATATGGCCAATAGCCCAACNNGGACAGCACTTCTCGTCACGAAGGTATTCTTTATGTTTTTTGCTCCCTTCCGGAGTCGTAAGGTCAACACCGAGAATGTCCCTACACAACACAGTGGAAAACTCGTTGAGAAAATCATCGACAAACCGTCGGGCTATCTTAGTGCACACACGCCTGTCTTCCTCTTCGGCTCCGCGTCCTTTACAGAGTCCGAGAGCAATCACAGCACCGGTCACTGCACCGCACAGATACCCTCGTCCTCCTACTCCGCCGCCGAACGGGGTTGCTGCCTTGACAGCACATTTGACATCTAATCCCAGTGCCTCACAAAGTGCCTTAGCTACTGACTCAGCGCAGTTGAACCCTTCGTTGAAATTTGCAATCGCATCTTTACCTGCGTCACGATGTGTACCTTCCATTACATGCCACCTCCAATTGAGAGTTTATAACCAAAATCCAAAACTCCTTCTTTTTCGATGGTGGTGCCGAAATACGGCTAAGTAAGAACATGGTATACTAAACTCGATGAGAGGACCGAAGTCTTCTTTATCTTACTCTGTGACAAGCAGGTATGTCCCATGGAATATGTGTCTTCATACAGGGCCCTTTGGGAGACAGGCGAACTTAAAGAAAGAGAGAAAGCTGCATGGGAAAGGCTTAGATGCTGCAACTTGTGCGGTCATGAATGCGGCGTAGACAGGCTTTCCGGCGAGACCGGGATATGCGAGGCTGATGACACAGTCCTGATCTCAAGCTGGGGGCCGCATTTCGGTGAAGAGCCTCCCCTTGTAGGAAGATGCGGTTCCGGTACCGTATTCTTCACCGGATGCAACCTCAAATGCGTGTTCTGCCAGAACTGGGACATCAGCCAAATGGGAATGGGCCGACAGATTAGCACAGATGAACTGGGAAAAATAATGGCCTCTCTCCAGAAAGCAGGCTGCCATAACATCAATCTCGTTACTCCTACCCACTGCGTGCCGCAGATACTTGCAGCGCTCATAGCAGCATGCGATAAAGGGCTGAGCATCCCTTTAGTATATAACTGCGGGGGATATGAATCCGTTGAAACCCTCAAAATCCTCGACGGGATAGTAGACATCTACATGCCTGATGTCAAATATGCCCGCCGAGAACATGCGCTCCGCTATTCAGGTGCAAAAGATTATCCCAAGGTGGCAAAAGCAGCCCTCCGGGAAATGCACAGGCAGGTGGGGGATCTTGTGATCGACAAAAACGGAATCGCCAGGCGAGGCCTGCTCGTCCGTCACCTGGTGCTGCCGGGAGGGTTGGCAGGCACCGCTGAAATCATGGAATTTATCGCAAAAGAGATCTCACAGGATACGTATATAAATATAATGGCACAGTACAGACCTGAATACCGTGCCCGGGAATACCCGCCTTTGAACCGACGCATTACCTCTCATGAATACAGAGAGGCTATAGAGATAGCAAGAAACCAGGGGCTGCACCGGCTTGCCCGCTGATTTCTGGTTTCATCCTGTGCGATCTCATTGTTTCAGGTATCTACGAGATCGAGAAAATCTTATGCCTGCTTCTGATAAAGGTTCTCAAATCTCGTGAATTCCCTACGCCACATTAACTCAACTGAACCGGTAGGGCCGTTACGCTGCTTGGCAATGATTATCTCAGCCACGTTCTTTTTCTGAGTGTTCGCGTTGTAGTAGTCTTCACGGTAAATGAAAGCTACGACGTCTGCTGCAGTCTCGATCTCTCCGCTCTCCTTAAGGTGGCTTAAGAGCGGCCTGCGCTCTGAAGCAGTCTCAACAGCCCTGCTAAGCTGCGCCAAGGCTACAACAGGAACCCGCAGTTCCCTGGCAAGCGCCTTAAGTGACCTTGTTATTTCAGCGATTTCCTGCTGCCTGTTTTCGGATCGTGCCTTTCCTTGAATAAGCTGCAGATAATCGATTACTATGAGGCCGAGGCCGGCTTCCGCCTTCAACCTGCGAGACCTTGCCCTGATATCCAATGCGGTAAGCGTAGGGCTGTCATCTATGTAGAGCGGGGCTTCACTGAGCCTGCCCAACCCGTAAGAGAGTTTTTGCCAGTCTTCATCTGCCAGTTGGCCTCTTCGCAGTCTCTGTCCGTCGACTCTTGCTTCAGCAGAAAGAAGGCGCATTGCCAGCTGCTCTCTGGACATTTCAAGGCTGAAAATCATCACAGGCAGATTCTCGTTTAAAGCTACGTGCGATGCAATATTCAGCGCAAGGCTGGTTTTTCCCATGGACGGCCTTGCTGCGATGATAATCAGGTCTGACGGCTGAAGGCCTGTTAGCATTGTATCCAGATCCTTAAACCCTGTAGGAACTCCGGTTCCTCTTCCTTTGGTCTCATAGAGAGTCTCGATACGTTCGAAGGTATCCATGAGGACTGCCTTGATATCTGCCACACCGTCTGCGCTTCTTCTCTGAGAAAGAGAGAATATCATCTGCTCCGCCTGATCCAAAGCATCATCTACATCTTCAGCGCCTTCATATCCGATGGCAGCAATGCTTGTCCCAACTTTAACAAGTCCACGGTATATAGACTTTTCCTTGACGATCCCGGCATAATAATGGACGTTAGCTGCAGTAGGAACGACACTGGCAAGTGACGCTATGTATGGAATACCTCCTACGAGATCAAGCTTATCGCGCCTGCGCAGTTCCTCTGTAACAGTGACGAGGTCAATTGCCTCGCCTTTTTCGTACATGGAGACGATAGTTTCAAAGATAACCCTGTGGGCCTCTTTGTAAAAGTCCCCAGGCGACAGAATATCTAATGCGGTCGTAATAGCGTCGCTGTCAATGAGCATAGAGCCGAGTGTTGCTTGCTCAGCTTCTGTGCTCTGCGGCGGCACTCGACCGGTGTCAAATGCTGCCTCCATATTCTTCACCCCTTTCCCCCGGTGAAAGATGCAGTTTCAGGTGGGAAGATCCCAAAGTCAGCAAGTATTATTCCCGAAGGGCGTCATTCATACCTAGCTTGCAGATATAGAAAAGGGCCTTTCATCTTCGAACACATACGGAAAGATCTCTTCAATATGCTCAACGGTTACCACGTTAATCCCTCGGAGATCCGGGGGACTGTCCATGGCATTATCCCGTGGTATTATCACTGTCTTGACACCGGCTTGTCTTGCACCGTATATCTTCTCGATAATCCCGCCAACGCCTTTTACCTTGCCCCGTATGGATATCTCGCCGGTGATTGCCACATCCTGCCTGATGGGCCTCTCAGTGACTGCGCTGAGTATGGCAATGGCTACAGCAGCGCCTGCAGAAGGGCCGTCGATTAGCCCGCCGCCAATCACGTTTACATGGACGTCGTAGTCAGCCAGGTCTTTTCCGGTAACCTGGCGCAATACAGATGCAGCATTGAAAACCGAGTCCTTTGCCATGGTGCCTGCAGTGTCATTGAACCTTATCATGCCTTTCCCGGCCTCCCTGGCCGGAAATGCAATCGCTTCTATCTCAATGACGCTTCCTACGAAGTCACTTACTCCAAGCCCCAGAATCCGCCCTACTTCCGTGCGGTCCTCAGCCTTGACGAGGATTTGCGGAGACATCCGCGCTGAGCGGATAACCTCCATGACATGGTCTTTAGTTACCTTAGGCCTTTTCCTCTCTCCTCCTGCCTCATAAAGTGCAAGCCCGATGGCGTCGGCAAGGATCGCCACTGCTTTCCTTCCTTCAATTGTGTAGTCGCTAATAATCTCAGGCACTTCGGAATCGAGGCGTATCTTCATCCTGCTGGCCGCCTCTTTAACGATTTGCACAATATGGGCGCAGGTCAGCGGCTCAAAATAGACTTCAGCCATACGGGATCTCAAGGCAGGGTTTATCATAGACGGATCTCTCGTGGTTGCGCCGATTAAGATAAAATCCGCAGGTGCGCCTGTTTCAAACAGCTTCTTTATATACTTCGGCACATTGGGATCCGTAGGATCATAATACGAAGAATCGAAGTATACACGTTTGTCTTCCAGCACTTTCAGTAACTTGTTGAGGAGGATAGGATCCATATCACCTATTTCATCGATGAAAAGGACTCCCCCGTGGGCTTCTGTCACGAGGCCCAGCTTGGGTTCGGGTATGCCGCTTTCAGCAAGGTCCCTTTTAGCCCCCTGGTATATGGGATCGTGTACAGACCCTAGAAGAGGATTTGTTACCTCTCTGGGATCCCATCTCAAGGTGGTCCCGTCAACCTCCACGAACTTCGCTGTCTTATCAAAAGGTGTGAATTTCAGCTTACGTGCCTCTTCCAGAACAAGCCTTGCGACAGTCGTTTTGCCCACACCCGGGGGACCGTACAATATCACATGCTGTGGAAAAGGCGAAGCCAGCTTGGAAAGGAGAGAGCGAATGGCACGGTCTTGCCCGATAACCTGTGACAGCTTATTAGGCCTAATAAGCTCAAGAGCGGATTTCGACAGCTTTCTGCGCTCAAGCTTTTCAAGCTCTGCGTATTTTTTTAACGTGTGAGCATTGTCAGGCACGCTGTCTTCCTTTATCATCTGCATCTTGACTTCTCGCACGTACTCTTCGTGCTTCTGCTGCATCCTCTGGGCTACTCTCCGCTCCAGCCTCTCTTCTACCTCTCGTCTGGCCAGGATCTCAGCGACTTCGTTCTCGATCTCCGTGATGATGGTATCGATATCCTTGCCTTCCGGCAGTTCATCAAGGGTCGGATCCTCAAAAACAATGCGTTGAAGCGCAATAACCTTATCTTCAAGGTTCTGAGATTTCAGGAGGCCTAACGCTTCCAACTTGCCTGCCTTAAGGACTAACTTATCGCTGCCGCATATGTGTGCCAGGACCTCGAGCAAGGCTGACACCTGACGTTCGAGCTTTTCCGGATCAGATGTGTATACTTTTGAAAACTCCCCGACATTACTTCCCATTACTACTTTTCTCCTTCTGCTTGTGACTCCACTTCTACCCGTACTGTTGCAGAGACTTCCGGATGAAGCCTTATAAGAACACTGTACGAACCTAACGTCTTAATAGGTTCCTCCAATTCAATCCGCCGTCTGTCCACGGCAATTCCTAATGCTTTTTCTATGGCGCCGGCAATATCCTTGGCAGTTACGGATCCAAACAACCTGCCGCCTTCACCTGCTTTGCTGCGGACGGTAACAACAGAGTTCTCCAGCTGCTTTGCGGTTTTCTCAGCTGCGGCCAGTTCCCTCTGGGCTTTCGATTCCATGGTTTCTCTTTTATCCTTCAGCATGCGCAGGTTAGCCTTGGTTGCCTGAAGAGCAAAGCCCTTAGGTATAAGGTAGTTTCGCGCATATCCGTCTGACACCTTAACTACGTCTCCCTCGTTACCAAGCCCTTTCACATCTTTTAGGAGGATAACTTCCATACCTTCACCCCTTACTCTATATAAGACAGCTTACGAAAATCCAGCCACGCGTCAAACACACCAAGCCACGATAGCATCTGGAGAAAAGTGGGATTAAGAACAATAAAAATCATAAGCAACCATCTTGCAACTTTAGGAACTCGATATTTTTCAAAAAAGAACCAGACCACTGCTGCCCCTTGCACCGCAAAAACGATACTGAATACCGATGCTACGTTGGTTCCGATATTTAAGACTAAAGGAATGCCTTGAAGCTGTCCAATGAATGCTAAAGCAAGGCCGGCAATATAACCCCATCCGTAATGCCACGACAATCTCCATTTTGAAAACGGCTCGAGTTCTACCAACTTGTACCCAAGCTTACGCAGGATTAGCCTGGCCATCAAGTAATTGAACCCTGCAACAGCCACTACAGTCACTAACATGGATGCAGGAAGAAGAATTCTTGCCATCTCTACAAACTGTGACAGGTACTCCTCCATCCTGGCTATCTCTGATTCGGAAAGGCCCATACGCCGGTAAAGCTCTATAGCGGAATCTGTCGCACTTGCCATCATGTCCCACAGTTCCGCGATGTTGAAACCGCCGATAATCAGATTAACTCCAATAGTAAAAGCTATCGAAACGGCTACTGCTACAGACGTAATCGCCAGGGTCGTGACAGGCGAGTACTGTTTACGAATGCATTCAGCAAGTGTGATCCCGATAATCCCGATTTTTGTGAAGACAAGGAGTCCCTGAAAAGGGCCTACAAACATGCCGGTAAGCGCCACTGTGATGACAGTTGCCCAGATCCCTGCGCGCAGTCCCCTTCTTACTACAAGAACCACAACGGGAAGAGGATATACAAAAGCAAATACAGGCATATAAGCATCGAGAATGCAAAACAAGGTGGATATGGCGACCAAAAAGGCGCTTTCCACAAGCATTCTGGTATTGTTGGAACGAGTCATTTACTTCAAGTTTTCCTCCCAGTTAGGTGCCTCTTAAGCAAGGAGAAGTCTCCGTACCACGCTTCAATCTCATGACCCTGCTCAAGATTTGCTTTGACCTTTTCTGCGATCCTTTCGTCCAGGGAGCCATAAGGAAGGCCCAACCGCTTACCTAGAAGATAACACCCTACCACGATGTTAGCAAGGGAATCAGCGATGAGCTCGTCATTGTTCTTAAGCATTCCTTTGAAAAGTGAAGACACACCGGTGATAAGCTCGGCTTTCAGCCACTCGATTGTCTTGATATTGCGGGCAATATCGACTCTGGATACTACCTCCTTATCAGTGCTTCCAACACTCCCCTGGAAAACCATACAGTTCCCTGCCCCCTCCCTAAGCGGAGCTCTCACAGTCGCATTGGATCATAACTGATTTATTCTTCTATCCTTTTCAGTTCTCCTTCACAGCCTAAGGAAACAATTGATCCCTCCATTGGTATTACAGGGTTTAGCAGTAAAAAGGGGCTACCTGTCAGGCAGCCCCCACAACTACTACTATTCCGGATACAGTGTATAGTTTTTGCTATTCTGCAGTGTACGGAAGCAGGGCAACTATACGCGCTCTCTTGATTGCAATTGTCAGTTGCCTTTGATGTCTTGCACAGTTGCCTGATATCCGCCGAGGGATAATCTTGCCGCGCTCTGTTATATAGCGCCTGAGCCTCGGCACGTCCTTATAATCTACACCGTCAATTTTATCTATGCAGAATCCACATGCACGTTTCCTGCCTCTGCGGCCTCTTTCTCTTCTCACAGTCTTTCCTCCTAAGATTTACTACGAGAATTAACAATACGAGGAGTAACAGACAAAAACCTCGCGCTCCCTAGAACGGCACTTCGTCAGGGAAACCGCTGTCATCCTCCATACCTTGATGACCTGTGTCCGCACTTCCTTCATCCGAGTCTCTGCCCCGATCGAGGAATTCGACTCGATCAGCAACCACTTCAGCTACTCGTCTCCTTTGACCGTCGGCAGTCTCATAAGACCTGATCTGGAGTCTGCCGTCGACACCGACAAGCCTACCTTTAGAGAGGTAGTTCGCGCAGTTTTCCGCCTGATTCCGCCATACCACAATATCAATAAAATCGGCTTCTCTCTGGCCTTTCTGATTCAAGAAAGGACGGTTTACCGCAATGGTAAAACTCGCAACAGCAATGCCTGTTTGGGTATAGCGGAGTTCAGGTTCCCGCACGAGCCTCCCTATGAGCACAATTCTATTCACGCTATCGCACCACCTATTCTCGTGCTCTTAATCCAAGACTCGGTTTTCAGTCTTTCTTAATCATAAGATATCGGATGACTTCGTCTGTAATCCTGAAAACTCGCTCGAGCTCACGTGCAACGCGGGCTTCAGCCGAGAATTCCATGATTACGTAGACACCTTCTCCATAACCTTCAATCTCATAAGCGAGACGGCGCCTACCCCATTTGTTAACATTTGTAACAGTGCCGCCTTCTTCAGCTATGAGCTCCTGGAACCTTGTTATGGCTGCCTCAACAGCCTCTTCCTCCAGGTCAGGCCGTAAGATGTACATTGTCTCGTAATCTCGCATCTTGACACCTCCCTCCGGACTTGTGGCCCCACAATATAGTGGAGCAGGGATTGGTAGATGTATTTGACATCTATCTTTCCAACGTACAGCGCCCTTATTATAGCATCAGCACAACAAGATGACAATTACACTAAGGTATTAAAAAGTGTACAGGCGCTACCTCTGACTATTACTTTTTCGAAGGTTCACTGAACCGGAAGAGGATTACGTCTCCGTCTTTAACCAGGTAGTCCCGGCCCTCTTGTCTTACCAGCCCTTTCTCCCTGGCTCCTGCCAATGAACCTACTTTAATAAGGCTTTCGTAATCAATGACTTCTGCCTTAATGAAACCGTGCTCCATATCGGAATGGATAACACCTGCAGCCTGCGGCGCAGGCGTATTTTGGTTAACTGTCCATGCCCTTGTTTCGTCCCCTTTGGTAGTGTAGAAGGTGATCAAATCCAGTGCTTCATACGACGCAAGTATGATCCTTGCAAGGGCTGACGATTCAATTCCCAGCTCTTCGAGGAATTCAGAGGCTTCTACAGGATCTAACTCCGCGAGCTCTGACTCTAACTTAGCCGAAATCGAGATGCAAGGGGCATCGCGTCCTATTGACCGAATCCATTCCTCGATTTCGTGCACCTGTTCTGAGCCGCTTTCCAAATCGCCTTCTCCTATGTTTGCCACGTAGACAACAGGCTTCATTGTCAGAAGAAAAAGGTCTCGGACAGCCATCCTGTCTTCATCTTCAGTGAAAACCTCTCTTGCCGGCTTGCCTTCCTGGAGGCCTTCTTTGAGCCGCTCCAGCCGCAAGGCCTCTTCCTTATACCTGACATTTCCGCCTTTCTGCATTCTTACCGACTTCTCAAGCCTTTTTTCTACAGTTTCCAGATCAGCCAAGATCAATTCCAGTTCGATGACTTCTATGTCGCTGACTGGATCAAGAGTCCCGGCGACATGAGATACCTCTGGATCAGGAAAGCAGCGCACAACGTGGCATACGGCATCTACTTCGCGTATGTGTCCCAAGAAGCGGTTTCCGAGGCCTTCTCCTCTACTGGCACCCTTGACAAGGCCTGCTATATCCACAAACTCCATTGCTGTAGGCGTAAGTTTCTCAGGTTTTATGAGGTCTCCGAGGCGCTGAAGCCGCTCGTCCGGAACAACAACAACTCCCACATTAGGATCGATTGTTGTAAAGGGATAGTTGGCCACCTCCGCACCTGCCCTGGTAAGAGCATTAAACAGACTTGACTTGCCTGCATTAGGTAGCCCGACGATGCCTACGCGAACCATCATTCTTCATCTCCAAAGCGAGATACTATCTGTTTTACACTCTTTTCAAACTTGGGCCTGCTTATCATCAAGACTCTCCCGCACCCTTGGCATCTAATGCGAAAATCCGCTCCTACTCTCATGACTTCCCAGTCTGTCGACCCGCAAGGATGCGCCTTTCGTAGCCTGACAATATCGCCAAGGTAGAACTTCAACGGCTAATCCCCCTTAGACTCAGGAAGCATCGTATTCCTTACGGGGTTCGTCTTCACTGCTTACATAGACTTGCATGCGTCTATAAGGAATCCGTATACCTTCTCGATCAAACACTTCTTTTACGCGTTTCTTGAGGGCTCTCTCTACACCCCATTGCTTCATAGGCTTAGCCCTGGCAACTATGCGAAGCTCGACTCCTGAGTCGCCTAAATCATTGACCCCTAACACTGAAGGGCCTTCAACGATATCAGGGATTTCCTCTTTAGCCTGTTCGAAATCTGCGTTCAAGACCCGGATGACATGATCTATATCAGTCCCGTAAGTGACGGTGACACCAAACAGTACTCTCATTGAGCTTCCCATATGGTTTACCACTCTCTCTATCAGCCCGTTGGGAATGATATATAGCTCGCCGCCGAAGCTTCTTAACCGCGTTACCCTCAAGCCGACGCTTTCAACGACTCCGGAGACATCGCCGATAGTTACATAATCACCTACTGCAAAGTGATCTTCAAACAGAATGAAAAACCCGTTTATCACATCTCGAACCAGGCTCTGAGCGCCAAAGCCGATTGCCAAGCCTGCCAGCCCGGCGCCTGCAAGTAACCCGGTGGTGTCAATCCCGATTTGCCTGAGGACAGCTATTATCGCGAAAGCGTACACTACATATCGCACAATGCTCCGCAACAGTGAACTTAAGGTCTTTGCTTTTCTGTCATCCAGTAAGTGAGGGTGATCCGGCCTGCGTTTCAATACCACTCTATCAATGGCAGAATTCGCAACTCTGATAATAATGTAGGCTATAAGTACGGTTATGGCTATACGCACGATTACTCCGCCTGCATTCATCAACATGAGAAACATGCTGTTGATAGCACCTTCACTGGCTTCCTGTACATCCATTATGGACGCAATTATGTTCTTCAAAGCCCATATCCCCCTTACTCATTCATTCTCTATTAAACCAGTCTACTCACGTACCTGCGGCAGTAGGATCGTTAAAAGACATGACATGAAAGGAAAAAACACGGCATCTCAATGCGGATAAGAGTTCAGGAGTTTACCTGCCTTAAATTCTATTGTAATGCTTCCAGGATTAAATGCAATCAGTTCCTCTTGGCCTACTCCTGAAAACCTCATTATCACAGGCTTTTTCGCCTGATGACAGGCATTTACCTTCATTCCGTGGAAGCTATATGCAAAGGAAGAGAATGAAGAGGAAAAGTGAAAGGATGCATTCCTAATAAAAAGTGAATTCCCCGTCCAAAGCGGGCGGGGAGTCCAAATCGTCGTAGTTTTGACCGGCTGTGGATGGACGAGACACGTCTATCGCAAAGTGGTGGGAATAAACATGTCAATGAGCCCAATGATAAACGCAGCAATCAAGGCTCCCAGAACCGTAACTCTCAGTGCTGGGACGATAAACTGCGTAACGTAAATAACAGCGGCAGACACCAGAAATCCCACAACCCCCCTGCCAAATGGAGAGACGTTTCTTCCTATTGCAGCTTCAATCAGATAACCGATGCCTGCTATAACCACAGCTGCCAACAGAGCATTCCAGAAGCTGAGCGTGCTGAAACCCGGCACGATGAGCCCAATAAACATAAGCACCAAAGCTGACACAACAAACCTTACTATATGGCGGACCCAGTCACCCACCTGCTTTCACCCCCTGCAGTCAGAATTCGCTGGATACTGAATATAGAGTAACCAGAAATTGACGCAATATGCACAGTTGTGAAGCAGTAGGGACGAGGCTTCCGGATATATTACTGTCCCGCCAGTATAAGGATGATGTCCATCACATTTGTGCCTGTAGGCCCTGTGGTGACAAGGTCTCCTATTGCTTTGAAAAAGTGATAGGAGTCGTTAGTGGCAAGATAGTCCCTTGCAGACAGGCCAAGTTCCTTTGCGGCTTGAAGAGTTATGCCAGAAGCCATGGCACCGGCAGCGTCAGTAGGGCCGTCAGTTCCGTCAGTGCCTGCGGCAAGGATGAGAACGTTGTCCATGCCTTCAATGTCCAAAGATGCAGCAAGGGCAAGTTCCTGGTTGCGTCCGCCGGTCCCGGTGCCTTTTATAGTTACGGTAGTCTCCCCGCCTGCTATTACACAGGCAGGCCTTGAAACCGGCCTCCCGGTGGCTGCTATCTCGCGGGCAATGGCCGCCATAACCCGGGCAACCTCCTTTGCCTCTCCCTGGACGAATGATGACAGCACCAGCGGCTCATATCCCAGGGATCGGGCTTTTTCCGCTGCTGCGTTTATTGCGGCTCTGTTGTTTGCGATTATCAAGTTGACTACATTTTGAAAAACGGCGTCGCCGGGTTTGGGAGTCTCAGGNNGTCCCGTCACACCGTACGCTCTCAAGACATCGATGGCTGTAGTAAAGGTTGTTGTGTCAGGGACCGTAGGCCCTGATGCGATGACATCTAAATCATCACCGATTACATCTGAAAGAATGAGGGATACCACGCGGGCAGGGGCTGCAGCCTGTGCGAGCCTTCCGCCTTTAATCGCAGATATGTGCTTTCGCACTGCGTTAACCTGGTGAATTGTCGCCCCGCTTTCCAGAAGAACCTTCGTAGTCTCCTGTTTGGATGCGAGATCTATTCCGGATGCAGGTTGCGGCAGCAGGCTGGAGCCGCCTCCTGAGATCAGGCATATCACAAGGTCACGTTCATTNNGCTTCCTGTACAGCTATCTTCTTCAAAGGCTGTCCGTGGCCGTACTTAACGTTAATCAGCCCGTCGCTGATTAAGTCCCCCAGGATCTCCTCGATGGCAACTGCCATCCTTGCGCTGGCTTTTCCGGCACCTACAACAAGCACTCTTTCTACTTCTCGCAGGTCGTACCTGTGGGCGCCTACGTTCAGGAAATCCCCTTCTCTTGTAACATGGAAGTGTACAGCTTTGTAAGGGTCTACTGCATCCAGGGCACTTTCTAAGATCCGGCGCGCGTCTATCTTAAGCCGGTCCAATCCGCTTTCACAGGGCTTAGCATCTGATATCACTTGAAGATGCCTCCTTAGCTATCTGCGTTTTGTCCAGGAGTCTGCTGCGTATTTTTGAGACATCAAATCCTCAGCGCATGACAGTTCTTCAGGAAGCAATTCCCCTTCTACGAGTTCTATAGGCTTAATGTGTTCCCGGACACCTGCAATGACAGCTTCTTCTACTTCCCGGAAGCTTACGGCACGCCTCAGGATGGCTTCAATGGAGGTCGCTTTGTCAAGAAGCTGGGCCTGTGCACGCTCCCTGTCAGCAGGATCGTCAAACTTCAAGACCTGGCACATCTTATCAGTATCCATTGTTATGAGAATAGACCCATGCTGAAGGAACACCCCGCTCAATCTGGCCTGTGCACTTCCTACTAGTTTTTTATCGGCTGCTACTACTTCATACCATGAAGGCGAATCAAAGCATGCCCCGGACTGAACGCTTCCATCTGCTCCAGGCCGGGTTCGCAATTCACTGCGATAAGCATCAGCCAGGCTTCTTCCTCCTTGCCTGCCTCGGATTTCAGCTTCTATGCCAAGGAAGGCCAGTCCCTTCACTATCCCCTCTGTAGCAAGGTAGAACGAATCGCGAAGGTCAGAAGGGAGCATAGGATCGTCCTCACTGATTATGAAGCTGTAGGTAACCTCATTNNAGACGCCTGCAGCCATCAGGGTTTATATCCCTTTCGAAAGACTGCAGCCTGCCAAGGGATAAAGCAGGCGGTGCCCAGCCGTACAGCCTGAACGTAGGGGACACCGCTTTTCTTGCCACGTGAACCATAATGGCCTCGTCTACAGCCATGTTCCAGGCACCGGATTTATGTCCTGTACGAAGCAATCTCCATTTCATCGGTCTTCCTCTCCTAACTGATTACTGTCAGCTGGG
>MTKW01000472.1_pt1 | contig 22438 bp, 18 predicted proteins | sample 1042761 | NCBI WGS metagenome assembly MTKW01 (sample SAMN06205366, study PRJNA360243) | anaerobic digester metagenome | biome: Wastewater treatment plant; feature: Anaerobic digester sludge; material: sludge; isolation source: anaerobic digester fed with sludge from wastewater treatment plant ...
AAAGACAAATATGACCTTATGAACTGGATTTACTACACAGAGACAGCGCAAATTATGATGCAAAATCGTACCTTTGATGAATGGGCAGATTGTTTATGCGCTTTATGTTACTATATGCAGGAAAATAAAAATTTCTATCTGAATGCCTTAAATACCACTGGACAAAACTCTTTCCCCGAATATTTGTTACAGTACATTCGGGATATTTCCATGGCGTTAGTAGAAGGAAGGTTAAATAAGGAAAAGGTCGATGAAAAAGAAACCTTGTTTATTATTGAGTTTTTCTCTCAAGCTATCATGGGTTTGATCAAACAATGGGCCCAAGATAATATGCAACTTGACCCTCGGAATTATGTAAATATTATCAAAGCAATTATTGAAGCTAGTATGCAACATGAACTTTTCCGATAAATGCCCGCAAAAATATTTTAACAATAAATAAATTTCACAATAAATTAAAAGGACGGGCATAACCCGTCCAATTATTTTATAAACTTTAATAACAGCTTAAATTTTTCTCGGCATAATGGTCTTGATTACCTCAGTTAAGCTTCCATTAACTTGCTGTGTCTCAGACTTATGGCCCAAAGAGGCCTCGTCGGCCGAGTTAAGAATCAAATAATCGCTTCCTGGCAGAATAGCTTGGCCCACATATTCTGTATCCCATAGCCAATCGAAAACAAGTATCGACTGCCCGTGACCATAGCGTTCGGAATTAATAAAGTTCTGCAGCTTCTTGTTGTGTTCTTCCTCTTCTGGATTAGTCAAATAAGACCCGTAAGCACAGCCATGGGAGATCATTGTACGCAGAAAATCTCCCGAAGATACTATAGCCGCATTGTTTGGGGTGAACTGGATATGAAAGCCAAATAAACACTTGAATTTACTTAATTGTTGAAAAGCCGTCCTACTGACTTCTTTGTTAGCAAGGTTCTCGTCTAACATAATCGAAATAGCAAGGTTTTTTAGTTTGCTTAACAAGGTAGCCGTCTCCTCAGTAATTGCTTGGGGCGAAGTAACTAGCATAAAAGCAGGATCTCTATGTTTTTTAACAATCTTAGTAATTTCCGGAATAGCTTCAGGATTTTCCACAATAAAAAGATAGCTATATATACCTAATTCTTGTCCGTCAGTAATATGACTATTGATTTGATTCAAGAATTCAGAATCGTATTCACATATCCGAAAAGCCACCAACCAAGGAAGGATATGATCCATATTCTCTTGCATTTTACGAATAATCTTAGTTCCGTAATTCAACCCGTGGAAACCAAAATTGATACTGACTGTCTTCACTGTTTCCAGATCTACAGTTTCTATGATCCGCTTAATCAGTTGATGATAGGAATTTTTAGGGTTTGCTAGGATTTTTTTAGCCCCTTCATAAAAACTGCGTAAACGACTGCTTTTTGTAAAAAATAACCCGAGATCCAAGAGGTTTCTAGAACTCCGCTCAGGATGGCTTTGCATATTTTCAATGGCTTTATCGACAGCTATAGTTATAGCCCGACGGATCAAGTTTTTGTGCAAATCCATAATCAAATATCCTTTCACTAAGTAGTTCTTTCAGTTTTCTTAAAAAAACACTTTGTTATACCATACAGTTTACATTTATCTTAGATAATAAAATATATACAATTACTAAATTTGTCTAAAATCTAAACAAAATTACGAATTGTCTATTTAGTAATGTGTAATAATGGTATATTTTGTTTATATAGAAAGGTTTTGATTTTCAATTTAAATATATATAATGAAGGAGGCAGTACCAATGAACAAGCTTGCCACAAACTTAGCCTTTAAGGCAGCTTACGCTTATCTGGATTCAAATCCGGATAAAAACATTCCAAAATTACTTAACTGGGTCGAGAAGTTTGACCGAAAAGGCGCTGTTAAACCCCAGATTGAAGCATTTAGGGCGGTTATCAACAAACCAGACAGCAATTGGTACAAGTTAATCAAGAGTGTCTGGACCGACATCGATCCAGACGTACGTAAAACATTTTTTAGAAACTTTTTTATCAATGCCACAATTATCGGCGGCGCTACTCAAAGAAAGGTTCGGGAAGAGCATAATTGTAATACTCCTTGGGCGATTCTAATGGATCCGACTTCAGCCTGTAATCTAAAATGTACTGGTTGCTGGGCTGCGGATTACGGTGACAAATTATCTATGAGCCTAGAAACCCTAGAAGAAATTATCAGACAGGGTAAGGAGTTAGGCGTTTATTTCTATATTTATTCTGGCGGAGAACCACTGGTCCGTAAGAAAGATATTATTACTCTTTGCGAAAGACATCCTGATTGTATGTTCTTATCCTTTACTAACGCCACATTAATCGATGAAAAATTTGCTGATGAAATGCTACGGGTGAAAAACTTTGCACCGGCTATAAGTGTAGAAGGCTTTGGTGAAGCCACTGACCAAAGAAGGGGCAAAGGAACATATGATGCCGTAGTAAAAGCCATGGAAATTTTAAAGAGGAAAAAACTAATTTTTGGCGTATCTTGTTGTTATACAAGTCAGAATACTGATGTCATTGGAAGCGAAGAATATTTTGATGATCTAATCGCAAAAGGTGCCAAATTCGCCTGGTTCTTCACCTATATGCCAGTAGGAAAGGACGCTGTGACTGATTTAATCGCTAGACCTGAACAGCGTGAATTCATGTATCGGCAAATAAGAAAATTCCGCGATACTAAACCTATTTTCACCATGGATTTCTGGAATGACGGTGAATATGTAGATGGCTGTATCGCCGGTGGTAGACGTTACCTGCATATCAATGCTAATGGCGATATTGAGCCTTGTGCTTTCATCCATTATGCTGACTGCAATATCCACGAGCATACTATCTTAGAGGCTTTAAAATCACCTTTATTTATGCAATACCATGATAACCAGCCTTTCAATGAGAATATGCTAATGCCTTGTCCTCTAATGGATAACCCCTACAAATTGGCTGAAATGGTTGAGGCTACAGAAGCCAAATCCACAGACATGCAAAGTCCTGAAAATGTCAGGGACTTGTGTGATAAAACTGCGGAACCTGCTAAACGCTGGAAGATTACAGCTGACAGATTGTGGGCAGAATCTCGCGGCGGTTGTGGCGGTTGTGCAGGAGGTTGCAATTAATTAATTTAAGGAGGATATTTTTTTGAGCGACTATGTTATTGTGACAGACTCTACCTCTGATCTTTCGCCGGAGATGATCAAACAACACCAAATCGAAGTTATCCCTATGGAGGTTATTCAGGGGGACCATGTTTTTCAGCATTACCCTGATGCCAGGAATCTCAGCTTCCAGGAGTTTTATAACCGGGTACGTAAAGGCGAGGGTGCTAAAACCTCTCAGATCAACACCCAGACATATCTTGAGGTATTCGGTAGTATCCTAGAACAAGGAAAGAATATCCTCTACATCGCCTTTTCTTCAGGTTTAAGCGGCTCTTATCAAAATTCTCTTTCTGCTGTGCAAGAGCTGAAAAACAAATACAGCGATCGTAAGATCATTGTTGTGGATTCCTTAAGTGCTTCTGGCGGTGAAGGTTATCTAGTATATCATACAGCTCTCCAGAAAGCTCAAGAAAAAACCATTGAAGAAGCGGCAGCATGGGCAGAGGAACATAAATTACTGATCAATCATTTGTTTGTTGTTGATGATTTACACCATCTACAGAGAGGAGGCAGAATCTCTCACACTGCAGCAATCGCTGGCTCAATCCTTAGTATCAAACCTCTCCTGAATTTTGACAATGAAGGTAAAATGGCCGTCCGGGATAAGATTAGAACCCGCCGCAAATCTCTCAAAGAACTGGTTAATAGAATGCAACAGAACTATAAGCCTCTCCAGCCCAAAGAGGAAGACGTCATATTCATCAGTCATGGAGATTGCGCAGAGGATGCTCAATATGTTGCGGATCTGGTCAAAGAGACCTTTAAGGTAAAGGAGGTAGTTATTACTTATATCGGGCCTGTAATCGGAGCCCATTCAGGACCTAATACAGTTGCGCTCTTTTATTTCGGGGATTCACGATAATACATCTTAATACTTCTTTGGAGTGAGATAATGAGCAAGATAATATTATGTGCTGAAAGTGCCTGCGACTTAAGTGAGGAGTTGAAGAGCAAATATCAGGTACACCTTTACCCCTATCATATAACCTTAGGGGAAGAACACTATCAAGATGGCGTGGATATAGATCCAGAGAAAATTTACGAAGCTTACAGAAAAAATAAAATTTTACCTAAGACCTCAGCTATCAACCCCCAGGAATATGTCAACTTCTTTAAACCCTGGGTAGAGCAAGGATATCATATAATCCATTTAAGTCTGAGCTCAGGAATTTCCTCATCTTATCAAAATTGTTGCTTGGCAGCTCAAGAACTTCCTAATGTTTTTCCAATCGATTCCCGAAGCCTTTCCACAGGTTATGGGCTCTTAGTTCTCGAGGCGGCAGAGCGTATTGCTCAAGGTATGCCTGCAGCACAAATCCAGCAAGAGATAACAGCCTTAAGAGACAAAGTCGAAGCAAGCTTTATCTTGGATACCTTAACCTATATGCACGCTGGAGGCAGGTGTTCCGGAGGTGCTGCTTTAGGTGCCAACATTCTAGGCATCAAACCTTGTATAGAGGTAGACAGCCTCACCGGTAAGATGGGCTTAGGCAAAAAGTATCGCGGTTCTATGGAAAAAGTCTTAAAGAAATATACTACAGACAAGTTACAGCACAGACAAGACTTAGACTTGAAGCGCATCTTCATAACTCATACCGGCATCTCCGATGAATGTGTTCAGGTCACTGTAGAAACGATCAAAGAAATGGCTGATTTCCAAGACATATTTGTCACAAGGGCAGGTTGCACGATTTCCTCCCACAGCGGACCAGGTACTTTAGGTATATTATTTAGAAGAAAATAAATCTTCTTAAACGGAATTATATTTCTAATTTATCGAAATGAAAAAACACCCTTAGATTTTTCCCTGTGATATTCACCAGTGGAACAAATCTGAGGGTGTTCTCTTTATTAAACAGCTTGCAAGCTACGGACCAGGACATCTCACAATCTAGTGTAGACATTTCCAGACAAGGAATCGGTACGACCGTTTCCTTCTTCTTAAGTAGAAAATGCAAGAATAACGTGGACCGGAATTACCGTTGACGAATCTGGCGAAATGTCTTAACTAAATGACGTTAGAAATTGCCTAGCCTGTTAATGACAATTTGCTCTGTCCATTCTGCTGCTTGGTCAACACCTAGCATGCTTGTAAAGAAGTGTAGCGGCACATAAGTATGACCATCTTTGAGTGACGGGCTAATCCCAAATTGTTCAATATTCTCCCCTATTTTTAGGGATACCTCACTGCCAACATTGACAGACCTTTCTTCCCCATCCCAAGATACTTCATAACCTAAAGCCTCGGCAATTGCTCTTAAAGGAACCATTATCACACCATAACCATAATCATAGGCTGCCGGTGCAGTAATAACCTTGTTGTTTACCACTATATCCTTTTCACCAGTCCTAGGCAGGACAATAATTTTCAGCGGTGTGGTCTGAGCAGGAATACTCTTAGTAGAAGCTCCATATAAAACCAGTAGCTTCCTATCAGTTAGCTGCCCAGTAAAAACTTCTCCCCGTGAGGTCACAATCTCCGTCTCCTCACCAACATTCAGCTTCAAAGAATTATCCATACTAACTAAATTCTGATCAAAGATATCAAACTTAACATTATATTTGTCAGTTTCTACGACCACAACCTCTGGGTTATATTGGGGTGGATAGATCATAATCATCGGTCTTGAAGCATCATAAAAACCAGTGATGATATCTCCTACCATAATTTCCGCATCATCAAGAATATATGTATTAGGCGAAATGATCATTCGCGACTCACCTGGGTCCTCACCTGGTAACACACTAGCACCTTTGTTAACTAGGGAAATGATTTTCGCTCCTGGAATTGCTCTGTAATCGTCAATCGTCTTAACCTCACCGGTCACTCCCAAATAAAATGGTTTGCTAAAGTCAACTTCAGATGGCACTTCTACTGGTAGCGAAATTGGCCTTATTAATATTGGTTCTTCCGTCAAGTCAGCAGCTATAACAGGAGCCACTGCAAAAACAAGCAACAATGACACCGCTAATAAACAAGTGAAAATTCTTCTTTTCATTTACTTCTCTCCTTTCTCATATTATCAGCGCGCTGTACTTATGTAGACGCCTTCCTTTAATTTAAGTTCCGTAGAACTGTGTTGATTTTCTCATTTAAGGCTTCGACATTTATTTCAGTAATAGGTTGATCTGTTAGGTATTTCTCTTTTAAACTCAAAATTCTGTATAGACTGTCCTCTATTCTTTCCAGAGGGATGAGCCCTGTCTTAACACCATCTAACAAGGACTGTAAAACCTTTTCTTCATTCTCTGTTCCATGGCAAACCAGTACAATATCACAGCCAGCCAAGACTGCTGTTACAGCAGCCTCCCCAATGTCGTAATTATCCGCAATCGCCCCCATAGTCAGATCATCGCTTATAACCACGCCCTCAAACCCCATCTGTTCCCGTAAGATATCTGTGATTATCTTTTGGGACAAGGAAGAAGGATATTCAGAATCTATAGCTGGGAGCAGAATATGAGCAATCATTATGGCCTCAGCCTTGTTCTCAATAGCCTCTTGAAAGGGAAGGAGTTCCACGCTTTTTAGTCTGGCTAGATCATGTTCTAAAATTGGTAAACCCACATGAGAATCTACAGATGTATCACCATGCCCTGGAAAATGCTTGACCACGGGTATCACCTTCGCCTCCTGTAGCCCTTGCATGGTGGCAATGCCTAAACTGCTTACAAGCTCAGCCTTGGAGCCGAAGGATCGGTCTCCAATCACAGGATTCCGGGGATTACTGTTGATATCCAAGACCGGAGCAAAATTCAGATTAAAGCCACTACTCTTTAAGACTTGGCCTAGGACACTCCCTAGCTGATAAGCTAATTTACTATCAGCCAAATCTCCGACTTTACCGCTGGCAGGGAACTTCATAAATTCTGCAGGCAACCTTGAGACTTGTCCACCTTCTTCATCAATAGAAAGAAACAGCGGAACTTTATTTACAGCATTCGCTCTTTTTAAGGAATTGAGCAATTCCAGCATCTGCCTTGAATTCTGCAGATTCCTTTTGAAGAAAATAAAGCCGCCCACATGATATTCCTCAATTAAACGTTTGCTATTATCATCAAACTCAGGTCCGTCAATTCCTACAATGACTAGTTGGCCCACCTTCTCTTCCAGGCTCATTGCTTCGATTTGCTTCCGAATTGGATCTTCTGGCTCATTTGGTTCTTCCGGGGGTTCCTCTTGACTTAAAGGCGGTGGCTGCTCTATCCCATTAGTTAATCCCCGCCTTGCTAAATAATAGCCAAGGCCCAAAGCCATTAGCAAAAGTATGATATAAACAGTTATTCGTTTACTTATCCGCTTGCTCATAAAAGCCCATTTCCTTTCCACCATTAGTCACTAGAGTTTATCACCAGCACCATCACATTCTTTGGCAGTACCGGTGCAAACCCAATTATAATACAGAATTAACCCTTATAGCAAAAAGAGGGGTTCACTTGTCTATAGAAAATTACCCAAAACTTGGTTACACTATAAACATAGATATTTAACTTAAGGGGGTATTACTTTGAGTGAACTGATTAATAACCGTGAACATCGCAAAGAAAAGATTAAAGAAATTATTAAATCCCTGCACCAGGGAAAAACAGTAGCCGAAGTACAAGGGGAATTCACCGAGATAATCAAGGATATCTCATCCGTTGAGTTGTCTCAAGTAGAGCAGGAGTTAATGGATGAGGGCCTACCCGTCGATGAGGTTCGTCGTTTATGCGATGTCCATTTAGAGGTCTTCAGAAAAAGCTTGGAGGCTGAAAGAGACCCGGAGCTAATCCCTGGTCACCCTATTCACACCTTCAAACAAGAAAACAGGGCGATTGAAAACTTAGTTTCAGAAATCAAAGAATTCCTACCAACCCTATGGCAAGATCCTAATCAAAGTAATATTCTCATCCTCCGGGAAAAAATCAACCTGCTAATGGATATAGAAAAACACTACCTCCGTAAAGAGAATATCCTCTTTCCCTTCTTAGAGAAATATGAAATTACCGGACCGTCAAAAATCATGTGGTCCCATGATGATGAAATCCTAGCTCTGCTTAAAGAGATCAAAAAACTTATTACAGATTTTAGCCCCACAAATAAGGAGCTCTTAGCTGAAAAACTAGAAGCGGCTCTAGAAAAGATTACCGCTATGATTGCTAAAGAGGAAAATGTTCTCTTCAAAACTGCCCTCAAGATCCTGACAGAAGACGAATGGGAAAAAATTATGCACGATAGTGATGAAATCGGTTATTGTCTAATTGAGCCCCAGAATGAATGGAAACCTGTAAACCTTAATGTTACCGCCAGTGTAGAAAGTATTGGCGCTGTGTTGTCTGACAAAGGATATCTCCGCTTCCCAACTGGAGTACTCACCCCTAAGGAAATCAAGCTAATCTTTAATCACCTACCGATAGATATTACATTTGTTGATAAGGAAGGTATAGTTAAATACTTCTCCGATAGTAAGGATCGTATCTTCGTCCGAGCTAAATCAATAATCGGTCGGAGAGTGGAAAACTGCCATCCACCGGCTAGTGTTGATGTTGTTGAAAAAATTGTTGAGGATCTGGCCAGTGGGAAAAAGGATTCCGAATCCTTCTGGCTACAAATTAAAGACAAATTTGCCCTCATAAAGTACATTGCTGTTCGAGATGAGAACAATGAGTTCGTGGGAGTACTTGAATTCACCCAAGATATTAAACCCCTTCGTGAAATCAGCGGAGAAAAACGCATCGCAGATTAACATCAGTATTAGGATTAAGAATCGTAAAAAAGAAGGTCAGAGATTATTCTGGCCTTCTTTTAATATCTAGATTGTGCCTTTGGGATTTCACTCATCATACTAATTCTGCTAAATGCTATGTAACCACTTTGATAATTATCAATATGTTCAACTTTATATTGATGTGTATTAATATGCTTAAAATCCCTAACTATTCGACACATTTACCTATAATCCCGCACAGGTAAAATCCGAGCAATAAAGAGATAATCAGACATTACATTGCCATATTTTTGACCCTTGGCATTTGGAATATTGAAGTACTCTTCTTTATAGCTGATACCTCCAGTAGACTCTTGACTGGACCAATAGTTCAAACCAATAATCTTACCATTCTTATCCCTCAACCAATTAATGAAGACCACAGTATGGCCGGTATTATTCTCCCTACTTAGATCCATAAAGTCCCCGGCTCTTGCCTCCTCCCAGTTAGTAATCCTTCGGCCGATACCATACTTTTCGACAGCCTTGGCTACATTTTGCACCGCCTTGTTGCCATCAGCTACATACCAACTCATTACAAAATCAAAAAGTTCATCGAAAGTCATACCATTAAAATCATCGGGGCTTAGGCCTAGCTTTTTGTTCCGCTCCTGCATTGCTTTAAAGAAAACCTCAAAGGTGATCCCAGTACAATGGGAATACCTCTTCCCGCTGGGATGGGCCTTCAAGAGCACCTTCCCTTGATAAACCAGATTTTCTGTGACCCCATTATAGTTGGCATAGTCTGTATTAAGAAGATAAGGGTAGTTGTTACTAGCTAATTTATATGTCTTGATTACATCAAGGACATAGCTATTTAAGCTAGTATCGTAATTGTTCTGCTGCGAACTGACCTTTGAATTATCGACGGTCCCTTTAGGAGTAGCGTTGCTTTTTCCCCCTCCAACTGAACCGGATGCGGATTTAGAACTCGGTGTGAATTTTGAATCTGGAGTTGATTTAACTAATTTATCAAATCCAGTTCCTCCGCTTTTTTCTGTACCCTCTTCTGTTTCTTTGATTATTTCGGTTTGGACCGGAAACTCTTTTCTTTTAATTGTTTCCTCGTAACTAATAGCTGAGCGATCAGTTATGCTGAGTGAAGCCAACTCCCGTTTCCGGTTTAAGATTAGCTCATTCCCCGGCCTTTCCAAAAAGCTGGGAAGAGGCATTTCTTCTTGCTTTCCAACAGCTTCGCCGTTTTCATTGTTTTCGTTACTTTCAAGAACTTGCTGACCTGCCATTATTGTCGGTTCAGTCTCTATACTATCTACAAACTTTATATTAGCCGCAAACTTACCAGATATTGCAGTTACTACAATTACGCCAGCTACAGTAAGCATGATTAATTTTTCTGTTGTTAGAACTTTTATGTGAGCTTCCGCTAAAGCCTTTATTTGATCTTTTCTTTGAGCTATGTAATGAGCAATTTTTTTCATATTTTCACCACTACTATGTATAGATTATAGCAAGCTCCAACTTGTCTGTTGCCAGCTTGTTTGTCTCTATTATAGTAATGGTTCGGATAAGAAAACAGCGTTAATTTATGGTAGTAGTATATCTTAGACTTGCCTTAAGGTCTGGCTTATTGGGACAAAACCCTGTCCTTCCCAAGTAAACATTGTTTCCAGATAACCAAAACCATCAGCTGAAAAAAGGCCAGTAACCCTTTGCAAGGCCAGCAAGCCACAATTTGCACCTTCCTGAGTAGGATAAAGAACGTTTAAATCAGAAACAATCCCCGTGGTAGGCTCCAGCAATTGTCCGTCTGGACCATAAATTCTTCCTTGATATAACTCCTTGCGGTCACTGACATCTATAAAGTAAGTCTTATCTAGTGCCGGGACGGTAATCTCTACCCGATAATTATTGAGGTATACTACCTGACCTCTAAATCTCTCATTGAATTCAGCCACATTGAAAAGGCTCTGAAAATGCCCACCCCTTGCGGTGTAAAGCCTATTAAAGACAAAAGCCCCGCTGCCGCCAGAGTCTATGCTAGTCAAAATATCCAGTACACCATCCTTATTAAAATCGCACAAAGCAAAGCGAGGATTATAGCCGGCATTATCAGGACCTAGACTTTGAGAAATAGTCTGTCCACTTCCGCCAATTGTGACATGTAATGTTATGTTTTCAAAAAAGATATCGCTATCTGCCCTTTTGCTACCGGTAAGAAAAACAGTATCCTCCACCCCATCCCCGGTCACGTCAGTATTTTGCGAAAAGATTAATAATCCATCGTTCATAACCCCGTTATTCATAGCCATCATTATCAACCCCTTGCATTTTTTCTCTATACTATATGCAAGGTATACAAAAAGGAAGCCAATCCAATAAGACCAAGGATTAGCTTCCTTAATTATAGGTATTGATTAATTATAGGTATTGATTATTTTATATTTTATAGTTATAAAGGATACTTCTTCAATTCATTACTCCTATTGAATCAGGGATAATTAATTGAGCTTCTGTCTTGGATTGGATTTCTTCCACAGTAACTCCAGGCACCAGTTCACGTAGAACTATCCCGTCCTTAGTAACCTCCATCATACCTAATTCAGTTACTATATAATCTACTACATTCACGGCAGTAAGGGGCAAGGTACATTTTTTAAGAATTTTCGGCTCACCGTTTTTGGTGGTATGCTCCATGGCGATAATAACCAGACGTGCTCCCGCCACCAAATCCATAGCACCACCCATACCTGGCACCATCTTACCGGGGACCATCCAGTTAGCAAGATTCCCTAATTCGTCGACTTCCAGTGCACCCAAAACAGTTGCTGCCACATGCCCACCTCTAATGATGGCAAAGGACATGGAGCTATCAAAGCAAGAACCACCTGGTACGATAGTTACCGGGGCACCACCTGCATTAACCAGATCTTTATCCTCTTCACCTGCCGCAGGGCTAGGACCTACGCCAATAAAACCATTTTCCGACTGAAGCATGATATTGCTACCTTCTGGAATATGATTTGCTACTAAAGTAGGCATACCAATACCCAAATTGACAACATCCCCCTCTTTAAAGAAACGCGCTACTCGTTTGACAATAATATTGCGAGAATCTACCATCTTATTCTCCTCCTTTAACCCTGAATAATCATGTCTACTAGAGCACCTGGCAACATAATTGAATCAGGATCTAATGTCCCGGTTTTGACAATCTCTTCAGCTTCAACAATCACAATATCGGCTGCCATTGCCATTAGAGGATTAAAATTACGGGCTGATCTGCGGAAAATCAAATTTCCATATGTGTCGGCCATCCAAGCTTTTACTAAAGCAATATCAGCCTTAAGGGGTAGCTCCAGCAGGTAGGTCTTATCGCCAATAACAATTTTCTCTTTACCTTCTTCTACAACAGTACCCACTCCAGTAGGTGTAAGAAAACCGCCTAGACCTGCTCCTCCAGAGCGAATTCTCTCTGCTAATGTACCCTGAGGAACTAGATCAACTTCCAGCTCCTTGGCGTTCATCTGTCGACCAGTTTCCTTATTAGTTCCAATATGAGAGACAATTATTTTGCGAGCTTGTCTATTAACTATTAATTTCCCAACTCCCCTATCAGGGTAACTGGTATCATTGGCTATTATAGTCAGATTTTTTACACCCTTCTCAACTAGTCCGTCTATTAGACTCTCTGGAGACCCTACAGCTAGAAAACCGCCGATCATTATGGTCTGATTATCTGTAAAAGTAGCTAAAGCCTCTTCCCGCAAAACTACTTTACTCATATCTCTTCCCTCCCTTAAAAAATCCTTTTCAAAGGTTACCAGATCTCATACTTAAAGGCCGCATCCTGCAACTCTTTACGGAAATCCGGATGAGCTATAGCAATAAGGTTTGCTACTCTTTCTCTGACAGTACGAGCCTTCATCGGAGCAATTCCATATTCCGTTACAATATAGTCAACATTATTTCTGGATAAAGTCACTGCGGAGCCTGGGGTCAGCCAAGGTTGAATAGTTGAAACAGTGCCATTTTTGGCTGTAGAGTTAAGTGCAATGATGGAGCGACCATTTTTAGCATGAATAGCACCCACCGCAGTGTCATTTTGCCCTCCCGTACCACTCCAGGTCTTTAAACCAATAGATTCGGAGCTTACCTGTCCAGTGAGATCAACTTGCAAGGCTGTATTGATAGATACCATATTGTCGTTTTGGGCAATCATATAAGGATCATTTACATATTCACCACGCAGGAGCTGAACAGCCGGGTTATTATCCATAAAATCATAAAGCTCCTGTGTGCCCAAAGCAAAGGTACCAATCATCTTGCCTTTGTGTAGGGTCTTCTTTTTCCCGGTTATTACTCCGGCCAGGGCCAAATCAGCCATATTACTGGTAATCATCTCGGTATGGACTCCCAGGTCACGCTTTTCCATAAAAGCCAAAGCAACAGCGTTAGGGATACTTCCAATACCCAATTGGATCGTGTCACCATCATTGACTAAGGAAGCTACATATTGGCCAATGATCTTATCATTTTCGGTCATAGGAGCAACCGGAAGAATAGGTATTGGTCGATCAACCTCTACGATATAGTCAATTTCATCGATAGGTAATTCCGTATCTCCCCCAATATTCGGAAAATGAGGATTGACCTCCATGATCACCATATCCGCATGTTCAATAAAACCTTTTTCATAAAGAGCGCTTAACGAAGTCTTACAGTAGCCATGCTTGTCCATTGAGCTAACGGTACCAATAAAAATATTAGGCGGTTTTACTTGTATCTTACGAATAAAACCATTATGCAAGTGAGCAGGCTGAAAGCTAACTGTCCCTTGACTATAGGCCTCTCTGAGACCCGCACCTAAGAAAAAGGAATTGGTCTGAATGGTACCTATCATTTCCGGATTATTGAAAAATTCATAATTACCCAATGATAGAGATAACCAAACCGTAACATCGCTAACTTTATCTTTAAGAGTATGAAGCTTGCTCAATATTGCCATAGGTTCGTTTCCGGCAAAACCCGCAACTATCTCATCTCCTGATTTAATTAATTCGAGGGCCTGTTCCACAGTTATTTTCTTGGAGTTATATAATTCTTGATATCTGTTTACCATGGTCCTCCTCCTGTAATCTGTAATTTATTGTGATTGTGATACTACAGGATAGCAGCGAACTGCTATCCTGCACATTGTGAGCAAATACCTACTTTTTCAGAGCTAGTATCTCTCTAGCCTCATCAGGAGTAGCCGGAGTAAGTTCAAGTTCTTTCATAATTCGAACCATCTTAGCTACCAATTCGGCATTATTCTTGGCCAGCACACCTTTGCCCAAATACAAATTATCTTCCATACCAACCCGGACATGACCGCCCAAAAGTAAGGCTAATGTGGCAGCAGGGTATTCGGCTCTGCCGGCTCCAATAACAGACCAATTGTAATTGCCCCTACCAAAAAGTCTGTCGGCAGTAGTATGCAAGTTCATGATGTCATAAGGGGTAGAGTTAATACCGCCCAATATCCCAGTAACAAACTGCATGGTTATAGGAGGTTTGACAATACCTTTGTCCAGCAAATAAGCAACGTTATACAAGTGCCCTGTGTCGTAGATCTCCAATTCCGGTTTGGTACCATGTTCTTCGAATATCTTACACATCTTTTCCATAGCCTCAAAAGTGTTATCAAAGATGTAATTTTTGGTGAGATTAAGCATGGCTTCTTCCCAGGGATATTTAAATTCTTTAATCTTATCAAGAATCGGGAATAAGCCCCAGTTGATAGAACCACAATTCATGGACGCCAGTTCCGGTTTAAATTCAGGAACTACTGCTACACGCTGCTCAACAGTCATACCTGCACCGCCGCCAGTAGTTATACAGATAATAACGTCCTGGTTCTTTGCCCGTATCTTATCAATAATCTCACGGTAGAGATTAAGATCGGAAGACGGTTGACCGTTTTCAGGATTACGAGCATGAATATGGACAATGGCAGCACCGGCAGCTGCTGCATCTAACGCATTTTGAGCAATCTCATCCGGAGTAATGGGTAGATAGGGTGACATAGTCGGCACATGAATAGAGCCGGTAATTGCACAGCTAATTATCCTTTTCGAAGCTGATACTTTCATTTAACATTCCTCCTCATTTATCCCCTCTTAATTAATTAACGATATCTTAATTTTCTGGAATTTCGGGTATTTCAAATAGTTCTAAATTATCGAAGCTTGGTTTATAGCGACCTTCCTCACAGCCTTTAACAATTTCAACTACTTTATCGGCAATAGGGGTTGGTACTCCTACCTTTTTACCCCATTCGGAAATAACACCATTGATGGCATCTATCTCCGTTCTTAATCCTTTTTCCAAATCCTGAAGCATACTGGCTTTTAACAACCGGTGGGGCCCGAAAATTGCTTTATAATAAGGGAATTTGCTAACTCTTTCCCCTTGGGTCGTAAAGCCTAATATACCCAGATCGTGACCTTGAATCGGCTCCATCTTGATACCTCTTGCCTTAGCAATCTCAATAGCTTCGTTACCTATATGAGCTGCACAAGTTAAAGCCTTCTCATTATCTAAGACATCACCAAAAGTGCAGCCTAGAACTGTGGACATCCCGCTAAAGGTAGCGTTTATTAATAGCTTAGTCCAACGAACTCCAGTAATATTGGTGACGATTTCGGTTTTGGCTGAAAGGGATAAAAACTCGGCTGCTTTTTTGGTACGTCCCCGAATAGAGCCATCAAGTTCACCCAGCTCATAAGTCATATTAGTTGGTTCAGAAGTAAGCATAGAAACTCCAGGCTTAATCCAAGTAGCGCCCCAGCTAACAGTAGCTCCTAAGGTCCGTTCTGCACCTACCACTTCAGCTACTGCATCTTCCGGAACACCATTTTGCAAAGTAATTACCATACTTTCCGGTCCCAAATGTGGTAGCAATTGCTTTAAGGCTACGTCATTGTAAGTCTGCTTGGTTAAATAAATTACCAAATCGTAAATCCCTTCCATCTGTTCCGGTAAAATAGCCTTCACAGGGACATTAAGTTCCATCTTTCCTGTAATGGTAGCCCCGTTTTCGTTTAAGGCTTTGACGTGTTCTTTATTAACGTCAATTAACACAACATCGGCTCCTTTTTGGGTGGACAGAGCACCTACAATAGTCCCAAGGGAGCCAGCACCCATAATGGCTGCACGCATAGTTTCTCACTCCTTGCATGTGTTATTTTTAGTAGAAAAGAATACCTAAGATAACTGCAAGTACTGTTGCTAGAATCGGTATTAATGTTGTAACTACACCCAAATCTTTATATCCTTCTTTATGAGTTAAGCCCATTACCATCAGCACGGTTACAACTGCACCGGCATGAGGCAATGAATCTAAACCGCCAGAAGCAATAGAAGCAACGCGGTGTAAAGCTTCTGGACTAACGCCTGTAGCTAAGAAGGCCTCTCCCATAGATTTCATAAAGATTGTTAACCCACCACTTGCTGAACCTGTAATACCAGCAATAATGTTAACAGCAATAGCCTCAGATACTAACGGGTGAAACTTCAAGCCAAGAGCAAATTTTACAAAGCTTTGGAATGCCGGAACGTTTTGTACAACAAAGCCAAATCCAACTACTGCTGAGGTATTAATTAAGGCCATTATGCTATTACCGCAGCCATCATTAAGAGCCTTGAGAGGATTTTGGAACCGTTTCCAGTTTAAGATATAGGTTAAAACTACACCTACTGTTAAAGCGATGGCAACTCCATAAATTGCATCTAATCTGCCTTTTAGCAAGAATATTACGACAATAACCATGACTAAGGGAATAAATGCTATTCGCCAATCAGGTAATTCGCTATGATCCGTTAAGGTAAGACTTTCAATATTATCTCTAGGACCTGGAACAAAACCATCGCCCATTTCCTGGGCCTTTCTGGCCTGTCTCTGTATGTACAGGAGACCTAAAACCAAGATTAATGCACCACAAATAATACCCATCAGTGGAGCTGCTGTAGCTGTTGTCCCAAGTACTTGAGCTGGAATTAGGTTTTGAATAGAAGGAGCACCGGGTAAGCAGGTCATTGTAAGAGTAGCCGCTCCAAGACCAACAGAAGCCGCAATGAGTCTTTTAGGTAGATCTGCAGCCTTAAAAAGGATTAAAGCCAAAGGATAGACTGTAAATATTACTATAAAGAGGTTAACGCCACCATAGGTTAAAATTACTGTAGCTAAGGTCACTACCAGAATGGCATTCTTTTCACCGAACCAATCTAATAGTTTGTAAGAAATGGCTTTAGCACTGCCACTTTCGCCCATAACCTGACCGAATAAAGCACCAAGAACAAATATTAGGAAGTAATTACCAGCAAAATAGATAAATCCATTAATATAATTGCCTGATAGGGATTGCCATAGATCTCCTTTGTTCGTAAGAACAACGATTATTGAACATAAAAGGGAAGCAGGTATAATACCCCAGCCTCTATAGGCCATGAAGACTAGTAAAGCAATAGCAATCAAAACACCAATTACTCCTAGCATTGTTTATCCTCCTTATATTTTTTATTTAAGTAAGGCTATCTTTTTGTGCTTTCTCCCCCCTCCTTTCTGTAATTCCTTGCTGTAATACTTTTACCCAACACCTCCTTTGTTGGTTTCTCACATACTATATAGGGCAAGAAACGTGCCAAATAAAAAAAGAAGTGTGTTAAAGGCTGTAACACACTTCTTATCGCATTTTTCTGTTTTTTCTTATTTTTTTGAATTGTGTGATTACTGGACAGGTGTTTGGATTACCCTACAATCATTTCATTTTTATACTATATTTTTTCATTTTGTCATATAGGACACTCCTACTTATACCGAGGAGCCTAGCCGTTGCACTAATATTTGCATTGGTTTGGGCTAAAGCTTTAATAATAATTTCTTTTTCAGCTTTATTCCTAGCTGATTTGAGACTGCTAGCCTTCCCTTTGTAGTTCTCCTTCTCAATCCGTAACAAGAAGCTCTCGAAATGTTTGAGCATCAATTTACCATGTAGCGCTATATTAGCTGCTCTCTCGATGGTATTTTCCAATTCTCTAATATTCCCTGGCCAATGGTATTCCTGAAAGATTTTTAGAACCTTCTCGTCAATCCCACTGATACTTAGTCCAAGCTCTCTGTTGATTTTTTTGATAAAGTACTGCACTAATAACGGTATATCTTCTAAGCGCGCCCGCAAGGGGGGAATATCGATGCTCACTACGTTAATACGGTAATAGAGGTCCTCCCTAAACTTATCTTGCTTAACCAAATCAAATAAGTTCTGATTAGTAGTAAAGATAAATCTTACATCGATTTCTTTAGGTCTGGTGCCTCCGACTCTTTCTATTTCTCTTTCTTGAATTACTCTAAGAAGCTTCGATTGCATATATAGAGGCATCTGATTGATTTCGTCTAGTAAAATTGTCCCGCAATTAGCCAGCTCAAATTTTCCTATCTTCCCACCTTTTCTTGCCCCTGTAAAGGCTCCTTCTTCATAGCCAAATAGCTCTGCTTCCATTAATTCACTAGGAATCGCAGCGCAGTTAACTCTAATAAAAGGCTGATGGTTCCTATTGCTTTGCTGGTGAATAGCATGGGCTACTAATTCCTTGCCGGTTCCTGTCTCACCATTAATTAAAGCTGTTGATTTCGTTTGAGCTACCTTGATAATTAGTTCTTTCATTTTTATTATTTTCAGAGAATTGCCAATAATCCGATCAAGAGAATACTTTGCTCCCCGTATTTTAGTTAATTCATTCTTATACTGTTTTACTTCTTGACTAAGTTTATTGATTTTCTCAATAGTTGCAGATGTGCTAATTTCATCTCTCTCTGATATTGAGCCAAAAGCTGCTACCCCTATTACCTGCCCGTTTTTCTTGACTAACATTCTGTTGACCAGCACAGTCTCCCCATTTTTCAGCTTAAAAATAGAGCCCATTTCCTCTATGCCGGTCTTTGCTACAATGTGCATGCGCGTGCCAGGTATTATTTCTGTTACATGTTTTCCGACAGATTCTTTACGATCTACTTGCAAGATTTCTGCATATTTTTCGCTGAGAAACATAATTCTACCTTGAAGATCAGTGACCACTATACCCGGCATTGAATCAAGAACCGCATAACATAAATCCCGGTCATCTCCACAGACATATTGCATAATAATCGCTCCTTATGTAAATCTGTCTTTAAAATTATGTAACCATGCCCATTATATCAAAGAAAATGAAATTTGTTAAAATATTCTGTATAATTATGTCAATTAGTGAACGAAAAGCTCATAATTTGTCTAACAAAATCCTTGATTTCATATCCGCTATAGATACAAGAAAGAGGCAGAACTCTGGAATGACCTCTTAATCTTAGACGAGAAAAGTCAATGTTAAGGTCAGTACACGCTCCACCTCTTGTTACAAGTCAACAATATCTAATTCTATCAGTTAACTTCATATCTAATAGCTTTTTAATTTATTTATTACGCCTTATCTATTAAAGTCCCAGCCTCTTTTCCACAACTGCCTTCATTTCCTCTTTCTCGCAGACAGTCTTATGGCGAACCTCTCTGGTATTAAGTCCTTGGATAGGTTCTGGAACTACCCCTCCTTGTAAAGCTGCCATTTCCTCAATTAACTCAAATTCATCTATAGTTGCATACTTAGGATCAATAGCCCGCATTACATCCCGGGGGAACTTGAAGGGGCTGGCTGTAGATACTACTACAGTAGGTAACTCGTCACCAGTATCCTGCCGGTATTTTTGGTAAACGGTATAAGCTACTGCCGTATGAGTATCTATCAGATAACCTGTATCCTTATACACCTGGCCAACTGTTTGCAGGGTTTCCTCTTCGCTGGCGTAGTTGCCGTAGAACATTTCAGTCTTCTCCTGCATTGCAGCTGTAATCTCATAGCTTCCTGTTTTATTTAAAGAATCCATCAGTTCCTTAGTTTTTACACCGTCTTTGCCAGCAATAATATAAAGCAAGCGTTCCAGATTACTGGAGATTAAAATATCCATAGAGGGTGACATTGTTGTAACAAAAGGTCTATTTTTGTTGTAGCAGCCGCTAGCAAAGAAATCATATAGCACTTTATTTTCATTAGAAGCGCAGATGAGCTTATGAACCGGTAAACCAATTTCACGAGCATAATAGCCGGCTAGAATATTACCAAAGTTACCAGTGGGTACAACAAAATTAATCTTCTCGCCGCAAGTGATTTCTTTTCTTTGACAGAGCTGAGCATAAGACCAGAAATAGTAAACGATCTGAGGAACAAGTCTGCCAATATTAATCGAGTTAGCTGAGGAGAACATCTTACCGTTCTTCGCTAAACGATCATTCAGCTCCTGATCGCCGAAAATTGCTTTCACGCCGCTTTGGGCATCATCAAAATTACCTTCGATTCCGACTACAAAGGTGTTATCCCCAGTTTGGGTCACCATTTGACGCTTCTGCACTTCACTAACACCATGCTCTGGGAAAAAGACGATAATCTGAGTACCCTCAACATCAGCAAAGCCCTCTAGAGCGGCTTTCCCAGTATCACCTGAGGTAGCTGTCAGAATAATGATTTCCTTATCATTCTGCAATTTACGGGCTGCCGTCTTCAACAGATAGGGCAAAATAGTCAGAGCCATGTCCTTGAAGGCCAAGGTTGGCCCATGATAAAGTTCCAAGAAATTCACCCCTGCTTTAGCTGTTAAGGGGGCAATCAACTCCGAACGGAACTTCCGGTCATAGGCTTTATTGATACACTCATTTAGCTCCTCTTCCATAAAATCAGGAAGAAATAGTTTCATAACACGATTGGCTAATTCTTGATAAGTGAGATTAGTCAACTCCTCTAGATTAGTGGTTTTCTCCGGCCAGATCGTTGGTACAAATAAACCACCGTCTGCCGCTATTCCACGAATAATTGCTTCCGCGGCTGAAACGGTCTCACCATTTCCTCTGGTACTTGTATATTTTAGTTCCGGCATTATCATCCCTCCATACATCATTCGTAGGTTATTTTTGCAGAAAACGATCCATTAAGCGATGCCCTTCAGCTAGGAAAATTCCTGTCTGCGCCGCACAAGCCTCGTCATAGACCTGTTCAGCTTTTTCTGTCTGGTCAGTACTGCGATAGATTAAATACGGCACAGGCTCTGCTGTATGAGTACGCAAGGACAGAGGAGTAGGATGATCCGGTAAAATCATGATGCTATAGTCTTCTCCCATCTTTTCCAAGCCTTGCAATATAGGTTTAACAACCTGTTCATCTATATATTCTAAGGATTTAACCTTGTTATCCAACTCAAATCTATGCCCAGCCTCATCAGGAGCCTCAAAGTGGAGATAGACAAAATCTTGTCCTTGCTCCATGGCTTTCAAAGCCGCTTGGGTTTTTCCTGCAAAATTAGTATGGACATTACCTGTTGCCCCTTCAACATCAATAGACTCCAAGCCAGCACAGATCCCTAAACCCTTAATTAAATCCACTGCCGAGATTACTGAGCCTCTAAGTTTATATTTGTCATAGAAGCTAGAGAGAGCCGGCCGCTTTCCTTCACCCCAAATCCAGATAGAGTTGGCGGGGCGCAAGCCTCTGGCTATCCTATCCTTATTAACAGGATGCTCAGAAAGGAATTCGCTACTTTCCTCCATCATTTTGAGGAAAATCTCCCCATAAGGTCCTGCCGGTAAGTAATCTTTAATTTTCCTGCCGATAATGTCATGAGGCGGCGTTAATTGAAAATCATAGGGAGCTTTATTCCAAACTAAGATATGTCGATAGCTGACCCCAGGATAAAAACTAAATTCATCTGTTCCCAGCCTTTTATGTACTTCTTCAATCAGTACCTTGGCCTCTGCAGTAGTTATCTCGTCGGAGCTATGATCTAGCATGGTTTTTTCCTCATAAGGCTCATCATCAGATAATGTAACTACATTAGTGCGAAAGGTCACATCATCATCAGCCAGCTTTAGTCCCATACTGATAGCTTCAAAGGGTGAACGACCAGTATAGTAGACAGCAGGGTCATAACCCATCACCGATAGGTTGGCCGTATCACTCCCAGGGGTCATCCCCTCTGGGATTGTCTTAACCAGACCAACTTCACCATGTCTAGCCAGAAAATCAATAGTGGGCATTTGGGCCGCCTGTAAGGGGGTCTTGTTTCCCAGTTCCTTTATTGGATAATCAGCTGCTCCATCAGCTAAAATAACTACATATTTCATTGTTCAACACTCCTTCGACGGTGAAAACCTTTTTGCAAATCTACTTTAAAGATTAACACCGACTATATCTTGCCTATTATAGCATATTATCGTTCATTTTTTAATAATTAGAGCAACAACTTTGTCTTTAACTTGTGATAATTTCACCCTACCCCAACTTTTGATAGTCTTAAGGAATGATGTACACAATGACAGATAAAGAATTAAAAAAGGAGGTTATAATATAACCTCTATCAAGACTATATTCATGACTAATATCCATGATCAACATGTTTCCATTGACCATCCTTGGTTCGTACTAAAATCCACAT
>MTKW01005231.1_pt2 | contig 22424 bp, 20 predicted proteins | sample 1042761 | NCBI WGS metagenome assembly MTKW01 (sample SAMN06205366, study PRJNA360243) | anaerobic digester metagenome | biome: Wastewater treatment plant; feature: Anaerobic digester sludge; material: sludge; isolation source: anaerobic digester fed with sludge from wastewater treatment plant ...
CCAAGATCAAGTCATGCTGATTGGCTATCCTCCGGAGCCTTTGATCCCCTTCCAGAGCCGTATGACTTCCCTCCCGGGCATGGCTGTCAGCTCGTGCAGGTCAATCCCTTCGGCCATGAGGTCTCTGACCATGGTTGTGCCGACGTAGTATCCGACGTTGCCAGGCATCCCGTGGGAGTCGACCTGAGTGCCCATGTACAGGTACTTCATCATCAGCTCCTGGCAGGCAGGGGAGTCTGCATGTCCAAGAACGTCTTCAGTTATCGTATGACGATGGCTGTTGCAGGTAGATGAAGGGAATAGGTGAAGGTGGAGCAGAGCCATAAACCTGGCCGGACCCCACCTTCACAAGAGGAGTATAGTTGCCATGCCGACACAATAAACCCCTACTCATCCACCTCCAGCGCCTCATAGAGCACTCGTCCCGTTGCGTTTGCCGGAGGCCTGAGGCCCATAAGCCTCGACATGGTTGGCGCTGCATCGATGATCTCGACGGGTGAATCGATTACCACTCCATGCTTTACGCCTGCTCCGCTCACGAGCATGAACACATGCCTGGAAGAGTCTTCGGCTGAGTCATGCTGTCCGCCAAGGCCGAGGAGCTTCCCGGAAGTGTGGAAATGGTTGGGCGGTTCGGGCCAGATGAGAAGCGACCCAAGCGAAGGATGGGCTCCGGCTTCCCTCAGTTCGTCCTGGGTGAAGTGCCCGCCAACGTACGGCTGTGAGGCTACCGCACTTACAACCTTGTCATACTGGGCCTTCGTAATTTCGTTTCTGAAGTAGAATTGTACAGAAAGGCCGGCGCTGACCAGCACTACATCAGTATCCTTTCTGGCCCGGCCGCCTTTGCCCAGAAACTCGCACTTGTACCCGAGGGCTTCTACGGTCTTTATCAAGTCTTGGAGGCTCGACGGTCCCCAGTAGGGCGTCATGCCGTGGTCGGCTGTGAGGATAATCGCAGTCTCCTCGAAGATCCCCAGAGCCTTGAGTGCGTCGATCAGCCTCCCCAGGCCTTCGTCCATCGACACCATTACCTTGGTCATTTTCGCCTTCCATGAATCGTAGTCCCTTGCCACAGAGAACCCGTAACCGGGAGAGTTATTGTGGCCCGCCGCATCCAGATCATCGGCGTAGATAGCCAGGAATCGCGGCATTTCGGCAGGGGTTATCATCTTCATGTTCATTCCGAATACAGGCTTGCAGTTGAGAATCTTCTCCGCTTCCACTACCCGCTTCAACCATCCAGCTCCCGGCTGTATGTAGAGGTGGTGCGGGTCGTCCGGATAGGTTCCCCGTCCCTGCAACATGAACTGCTGCACCGATGCGCACGGCAATCCGCTCTTCTCTACAACCTCGGCAATGGTTTCGGCATCGTTGTGGCGGCCCGTCTCTTTCACAAGATTTTCGGCCGGGTCATAATATCGGTAGGTATTGCCGTGCACGGCCGGCCAGGTGCCGGTAACGATGCTTGTTTGCATCGGGTTGGTGATGCCCGGCAGGCCGTTGCGGGCATTGGTGAAAAGCGCGCCCCGCGAAGCAAGATAATTGAGGTTTGGCGTGCCCGGTTCACCGGGTGCATTGGCCCACTCATAGTACCGATACGCGCAGGCGTCCCAGTTAATGTATACAACATACCTGGCCAGGGCCCGTTGCCCATCTCGATCGGCAGCGACAGGATTCCCGCTGCCTGCTGATGTAGTTGCTCCTAATGCAAATACCAGCGCAACGGCGACAATACTACATAACAACATGGCGATTCGTGACATCCCCTTCTTCATGCCATGTGGCGCTCAGCACCATCCCGCACCGCGTACGGGAAAGAGCGCCTTCCCTCCTTAGTTAATGGAATTGACTCTTTGTGAACTTGAGGCGATGGGCTGCCGCTTGGAGAACCCTCGCCGTACGGGAACGATTGCGGACCGGGTACACCCAGTTAGCCCACATTCCCAAAAGCGCGCTTCCAGTAGAACTTGTCGAATACGAGTCCTGCAAGGCCAAGAACAATGCCTATCTCGCCAAGCTGGGAAGCGACTAGCCGGACATTCTTGCGCGGAGTCAAGAACGTGCGCTCTTGCACTACCTTCTCGACCTGCTCCACAAAGGCGGGTTCCTGACCTATGTCTCCTCCAAGAACCACAAGCTCCGGATCGAGCAGGTTCATGAGGTTCAGGATTCCGATGGCAGCGCAATCAATTATGGGATCCTTCTCGTTGTACCGCCTGACTTCGTCGATGGCCGGGTAGGTGAGTGTTACCAGGCAACCTGTGTTTCCGCACGAACACTCTTTTCCGTGGATATCGACGGTCATGTGTCCCAATTCGCCTGCTTGCATTCTTGCGCCGACGTATGATCTGCCCCCCAGGATGAGGCCTGCTCCGAGGCCCCCCTTGCCCACCATCACATACACAAAATCGTCGGCGCTTCGGGCCAGGCCATACAAGCGCTCGCCCCACGCGGCGGCACGCACATCTCTGTCGACATAGACGGGCAAAGAAAACTCCTGTTCAAGGCGGTTGGCAAGGGGCAGCTCCTTCCATTTGAGCCGTGTTGACTTGATGACAGTGCCGGTGTTCGTGTCTACAATGCCGGGGATGGATACACCGATTCCTGCTGCAGGCGCGCCTGTTCGAGGCAGCCTTGCAAGGGTTTTGGCCACGATCTGAAAGACCTGATGGAAGGTGGCTTCGGGGCTTGAGAGGTCAACCTCTTCCTTGGCAGTCCAGATCGGTTTGCCAGCCAGATCCACAACGCCATAGAGGACTCTGGATACCTGAACGTCGACTACAGCAGCGCAGCTTGCAGATGCGTTGAGGTCAAGCAAGATCGGACGTCGCCCTCCGCTGCTTGCAGCCGTCCCCTTTGACTCGAGGACTATGCCCAGGTCAACAAGCTCTGCTACGATGCTGGATACCGTGGACGGGCTGAGCATTGTGAGCCTGGCGATGTCGGCACGGGAAAGCGCACCGTACTTTTCGATACAGTCTATTACCACCGCCCTATTCAACTTCTTTGCCAATGCAGAGTCGGCAGTCCGTTTGGGTTTCATACATGCTTACCTCTTCATATGTAGTTCTCAGGGATCATCTGCCCAGGGCGGCTACGTATCGTCGCAGGAGCTATGCTTGCGGCGGCCTGTTTGAATACATCAAGTAAATTCGCGACATAACAAAATGCCTTTGGACGAAATGCCTTTATCTAATCATATGGCAAGTTAAGTGACAATGCAACATGAAGATGGGGCGGAAACCAAACAGCCTCTCAACTGGACGCTTCCTGAGAAAGGGGAATTTATTGACTCCATTGAACCTGGGTGGTATATTAATAGTACATTGGAATGGCGGTGGCAATGGAGCTGGTATCAGTATGTTCGACTGTCGTAGAAACGCATCCGGCCCCAGGGTTTGGAACATTGCTTTCCCCATTCTTGTCAGGAAGGATAACCGGGGCAACGCTCCGGTTGTTCTACAGGCGCTTCTAGTGGCGCCACAGATCAAAAGGAGGGTGCAGTCATGTTCAAAAAGACACGAGCGATTGTCGTAATCGCCGCCGTAGCAGCTGTACTACTGATGATTAGCGCAGGTGCTTCGGCGTCGGCGGCCGACATCTTCGCCGGGTGGAGCGAACCCATGCTCTGGGAGCATTCCACTGGCGACACAGAGAGGATGCCGTATCTGGCAGGCAATACTATGTACTTCGCAAAGAATTACGACATCTACTCCTCAACTTTTGACGAGGCTACAGGGAAATGGTCGGAACCGGAGCCTGTTCCGGGCCCGATCAACACTGGGGCCAATGAAGTCTACCCGTGTGTTGTTGCAGGCGGAAAGGTTCTCTATTTCGCGCGTTATGACCCCATCAGCGACTATGACTTCTACCGTTCCGAGTGGGACGAGGAGAAGGGCGAATGGGGAGAGCCGGAAGTAATCATAGAGCTTAGCACCGACATCCAGGAGTGGGCAATAAACGTAAACGAAGATGAGACTGTAGCATACATAGTCTCCAAATTCCCCTATAACCCTGACACCGAGGTGGGCAAGCGCGACATATGGAAATCCGTCAAAGTGGATGGGGTATGGCAGGATCCCGTGAACCTGGGCGCTCCGATCAACAGCGAGAGCGACGAGTGGAGTGTATTCGTGGATCATGCTGGTCGCATCTGGCTTGACAGCAACCGCGAGGGCACGCTGGGCAACTACGACCTGTGGGTCGCAGAGGATGAGAACGCCACTCCGGTCAACCTTGGAGCGCCGATCAACACCGAAGTGGCAGAGCGCGAACCTACGATTAATGACAGGTTCTTCTTCTTCTCCGCGAACAAGAGAGAGGGAGGCGCCGGAGGCTGGGATCTCTGGTATATGGAGAAATCCCCAGAGCTGCTAGAGGCCGAACGGGCCGCCCTTGGCGGCAAGAAGGGTCCTGTCATAGCCGTCCTTGCCGGGCTAGGCGTTGTCGCTGCCATAGTTGCAATAGCGGTGATGCGCACACCTAAGTAGGCGACGTATTGAGACCATTCGAACTCGCATCTTCAGACTTCTGAACACACCGATCCAGACAGGAGCCTGTTGACATGTGGGATCACAGTACACAAACCAGGCTAATCATGGGATTGACTGGAAGCATCTAGTACGAAGCTGGAGGCGGGCACCATGTCCGCGACTTGCGGAGTCTGGAGGCCGACTCGGCCTGATACGGGCTTGAACTGCTAAGGAGGGTGCTGTGGTGCACACAGTAGCTGTTTGGGGAGCCGGCACTATGGGCCGGGTCCATATGGAACGGTACATGAGATCCGGCGAAGCTCAAATGAAGTATGTAGTAGATAAAGATCACAGCAGGGCTGCCCGTCTTGCAGCCGCCTGTGGCGCCATCGCCACGACTGATCCAGGCTCCGCTTTTCGCGATCAGGAAGTGGATGTTGTCGATGTCTGCCTTCCAACTTATCTGCATAGAGAAGCAGTGGAGCTTGCCGCAAGCCACGGAAAGCATGTTTTTTGCGAGAAGCCCATTGCACTTACAGTCGATGATGCCAATGCCATGATTGAAGCATGCAATTCCAATGGTGTAAAGCTNNATAGCCTCTGGCAGGCTGGGTCGCATAGGCGTGGTGCGGTTTTCCCGCTCTGGTCCTTTCCCCAAGGGGTGGAATGACTGGTACGCCGACCCTCAGCTCAGCAAGGGGCTTTTCTTAGACCTATCCATACACGATTTCGATTTCCTCAACTGGTGCTTTGGCCCTGTTGAGCGAGTATACGCACGCAAGATCTCAACTGAAAGGCCCATGGAGTACGGCCTCGCAATTGTACGCATGAAATCCGGCGTGATCGCCCATGTAGAAGGAAGCTGGGCACATCCCCGTCCTTTCTCCTACAGATTCGAGATATGCGGAAGTGAAGGGATGATGGAGTTCGACAGCGCGAAATCAAAGCCTGTCACTTTGTTTGCGATGCCTGAACCTGGTGCAGCTTCTGGAAATGGGCCGGGAGTGGCCGTCCCCGAGAGCCCGCTTGGCGAGAAGGATCCGTATCTCAGTGAGATTCGTGACTTCCTCGCCTACGTTCGTGGCGAGCGGGTCCCGCGCGTGCTCCCTGAAGATGCAATAAAGGCGCTCGAGGTTGGCCTTGCAGCAACCCGCTCGGCAGATGCCGGAGAGGTGGTGCAGGTCTCGTGAACGGTCATGCAGGTTCAGAGGAACGGGAAAATAGGCTTCGCATTGGCGTAATAAGCTTTGCTCACATGCATGCCCATAGCTATGCCCGCGCGGTGTGCGCATTGCCCGATGTGGTGCTTGTTGGAGTTGCCGATGATAATGAGAGCCGGGGCCGAAAGGCGGCCGGGCAACACGGCGTCGCCTACTTCAGCGATGCTCGGAAGCTGTTGGAATCGGGACTGGACGCTGTCATCGTCTGCTCTGAGAATGTGCGCCACAGGGATCACGTGATTGCATCGGCCGAGGCCGGCGTTGATGTTCTGTGCGAAAAACCCATCGCTACTACGGCTGCAGACGGTGTTGAGATGATCCAAGCGTGCAAAGCGGCAGGGGTTACGCTGGCCACGGCCTTTCCCGTCCGCCACGCGTCGCCGGTCGTAAGGGCTAAACAGCTGGTGGATGAGGGCAAGGTCGGAAAGGTGCTGGCTGTAAAGGCCACGAACCATGGGCGCATGCCGGGAGGATGGTTCATTGAGCACGATCTTTCCGGCGGCGGCGCTATCATCGATCACACGGTTCACGTTGCGGACTTGCTCAGATGGATCCTGGAAGATGAGTTCAAGTCGGTCTACGCGGAGATAGATACGAGGTTCTACGATTTTGACATCGACGACTGTGGCACACTCGCCTTTGAAATGGAGAAGGGCGTTTTCGCCACTTTGGACCCAAGCTGGTCGAGGCCGCGGGCTTACCCCACATGGGGCGATGTTACGATGGAAATCGTAGGAACCTGTGGAGTTCTCTCTGTGGACGTCTTTGCCCAGTACCTGGTTGAAGCCAGCAATTCGCAGGGGACCGTCCTTTACAGAGGATGGGGCGACAATGCTGACCTTGCGCTCGTGGCTGATTTCGTATCCGCAGTGCGCGAGGGACGTCGGCCGGCGGCAGATGGAGTCGACGGCTTGAGAGCGCTCGAGGTTGCGCTAGGCGCTTACGAATCTGCCAGACTCGGCGAGGCCATCACTCTCAACAGGGCGGGCTGCTAAAGCGTGATTCAGAGGTTTGGCATTCCTGCGGCTGTGCTCAGGGCGCAGTCAGCATATCCTGGGAGGTATAGATCATGACCAGAAAAATGAGCAGGTACGGCGCGATGATTCTTGCTGTCGTCCTTCTCGTGGGCCTCTCCTGCAGCGTAGCTGCGCAGAAGAAGGTCACGATCGTGCACTGGCAGCATCACTCGCCGGCGCGGTTTGAGGTCGTCCAGACCTTCGCAGAGGAGTTCATGAAGCAAAACCCGAACGTCAGAATAGAGATCGAGTCAGTGCCTGAGAGCGACTACTTTCAGAAACTGCTCCCCGCACTTGCGGCTGGATCCGGGCCCGACACGTTCCAGATCCCCGCAGGGCAGGTGCCCGCATACGCCGCTTCCGGCGTAATCCAGCCTATCGACACTCGCGTGGCTACCGCGCAGCAGATCGAGGCCGAGTTCATTCCGCCTGCAATCAAGAGACTGAAGCAGGGCGGAAAGTACTACGGTTTCCCTGTAGACACACAGACGATTGTCCTGTTTTACAACCCCGCGCTTTTCGAAGCCGCAGGGCTTGATCCCGATAAGCCCCCGCAGACCTGGGATGAGTTGATCAAATATGCCAAGGCTATGCACAAGCGGGACGAGAAGGGCATGACAACGCAGATGGGAGTCGCCACTGGCGGTTATGGACCTGTTTTGGTGTCGCTGATGATACAGAACGGAGCTCCCCTCTGGGATACAAAGGCGCAGCTGCCAGACTTCAACTCACCGCAGGCCATCGAGGCGCTGAAATTCGCCAGCGACTTGGTGGACGTCTACAAGGTTGAGGATACCCAGTTCGGTTCGAGGTGGAATGCATTCCGCCAGGAGAAGCTGGGCATGGTTTATGCTCACCCGGCAATGATAGGCAGTTTCAGGGCTACCGTTCCTGACCTTGTATTCAGGATAGCTGAGGTTCCCGCCCCTAAGGCCGGCGGATCCCGCTCTACGCTTCTGACTTCGTGGGCGTACGTGGTCTCCAGCAAGGCTGAGTCAGAGATATGCTCCAAATGGGTGGCATTCATGACTTCGGCCGAGGCCCAAAAGCACTGGATAGACGCCACGGGAGACCTGCCATCAAGAAGAGCTTTACTTAGTCTGCCTGAGTACAAGGACAATCCGTTGCTTGCACCTTGCATGGAGTCGATGAAGAAGTCCGCGCCATCGCCGTGGACTACCCGAAAGCTCGATGACGAGCTCATAAGGAAGGCGTATCAGTTGGTGATACTGAAGGGCGAAACCCCGGCAGCGGCATTAAAGTGGCTGACTACAGAAGGCGTGCAGGCTGAGAAGGAGCAACAGGAACTAGCAAAGCCATAAGCTGCTACAGCCCGATTGGGCCATGACCTTTGTGGTCGTGCGTAAATGGAATGTGGGTCAAGGTGCGGAGCCGGGTGTTGGCAGCCCGGCCCGCATCTCCTATGTTGCATTTGCCCTGCTCAAACTCGGCTTACACAGGGAGGTTGATGCGCCGTGAGCGCAGAGGCGACAACAATTCGACGACGTGGCGACAATGGGCGTAAGTACAGAATATACCGCCTTCAAAAGGCTAGCGCTCCGTATATCTTCATTTTGCCGGGGGTAGTCTTCTATCTCATGGTTACAATTGTGCCGATGATAACGGGGTTCTGGATGAGCTTCCACAACTGGAGCATCATCCGTCCTACACAGCCCTGGGTCGGGCTGGCCAACTACCGGAAACTCCTGGCCGACCCTCTGTTCTGGACATCTATGAAGAACACCCTGACATACTCATTGGGCGTGGTCCCGTTGCAGATGGTGCTGGCGCTCCTGGTTGCCCTCCTTCTCAATACGGGCATAAAGGGGAAGAAGTACTTCAGACTGCTATATTATCTTCCCGTGATTACCCCGCTGTCGATTGCGGCGGTTATCTGGACCTGGATGTATCACCCTAATCTCGGGATATTCAACCAGATAGTGAGCCTCATCGGGCTGCAGCCGCAAGACTGGTTGGGCGACCCGAACTGGGCTATGTTCTCAGTCATTCTTGTGGCAATTTGGTCGGGCATAGGCTATCGGATGGTTGTGTATCTTGCGGCCCTGCAGGGCATACCGCGTACCTATTATGAGGCGGCTGCTATAGACGGGGCAGGGCGTTGGGATGCGTTCAGGTACATCACGCTTCCTCTGCTGAAGCCCACCACGCTCTACATTCTGGTCACAAGCGTAATCAGTTCGTTCCAGGTGTTCGGGCTGATAAACGTGTTGACAGGCGGAGGGCCGCTCGATGCTACCCAGGTGGTTGTGTCGTACATTTTCAAGCGGGCCTTCGGCGATCTCCAGTTTGGGCTTGCAGCGGCAATGTCCTTCGTCCTGTTCGGCATAATCCTTGTGATCACCGTGATCCAGTGGAAGTTCCTCGGCAGGGAGGTCACGTACGAATGAATACAAATCTCGATAACAGCAGCCTGGATTCTGCTCTGCACAAGCGTAACAGGCACGGATTTGGAGAGACAGTGAAGTGGCAGCGAATCATCGGAAGGGCGCTCACTTACATCCTGGTGACCCTGGGGGCCATCCTGATGGCTTTGCCATTTGTCTGGCTGATACTGTCGTCGTTTAAGACGCTACAGGAGATCTCGATTTTCCCGCCGACATTTTTTCCCCGAAACCCCACACTGGCCAACTTCAGGGAGGTGTTCGAGAGGATACCCTTTGCCCGTTACTACATGAACAGCATCATCACATCGGTGATACCTACGATAGTGACGGTGATAACCTGTTCCATGGCGGGGTTCGGGTTTGCGAAGTACAGGTTCGTCGGAAGAAACGTGCTGTTCTGGCTCATTCTCTCCACCATGATGGTGCCGTTCCCTGCAACGATAGTGCCCCTTTACGTGATGATGGCCAGGGCCAGCCTGATAAACACTTATGCAGGGTTGATCATCGTCGGCCTATCGAGCGCATCAGGTATCTTCTTGATGAGGCAGTTCATGATGACGATCCCCGATGAATTGCTTGATGCCGCACGCATTGACGGGGCAAGCGAGTTTCGAATTTTCCGCCAAATCATAGTTCCCCTTGTGAAGCCAGCCCTGGCTACGCAGACCCTCTTTACCTTTACAGGGCACTGGGGTGCTTACATTTGGCCGCTGATTTGTGTGAACTCCGACAGGCTTCGCACATTGCCCCTGGCAATTCCGTACTTTTCAGGGCAGTATTTCAGCTATCAGAACCTGATTAACGCGGCGTCGCTGATGGCCATTGCGCCTGTGCTTATTCTCTTCCTGTTCACTCAGAGATACTTCGTGGAAGGCATCACCATAACGGGGATGAAGGGGTAAGGGGCGTAGGAGTTCGGGGCTGAGTCCCCGGGGGCAGCAAACAAGACTGCCATGGTTCCATGGCGATTTGGCCTGACGTAGGGATAAGGGAGGTATCACACATTGGCCAGGATTCTTTCATACAGGACTCATTCAGAGGGCAACCGGCGATTTGCGGGGGCCCACAGGTTGGCCGTACTCGCCACCACGCTTGCCATTTGCTTAATGCTCTCTCTGATCGGGCCGGCAGTCTCCGGGCCCAGCGGCAACATGATAGGATGGGTTCATCCATCCGCATGTTCGGCCGAAGAGAGCAAAGCCGTCCGCAATGTGATATTGTTCATCGGAGACGGAATGGGCCACGGGCAGATAGAGGCTGCCCGCAACGCCAGCCCGTTCATGCTGACAATCGATTTCATGCCCGTAGTTACCAGGATAACCACGAATTCATGGGGAGGACATCTCACCGACTCAGCGGCGGGGGCGACTGCTCTTGCGACAGGGCATAAGACTGTCAATCGGTCACTTGGTGTGCTTCCCGACGGAACGGCTGTGCCAAACATATTGGAAGCGGCCAGGGATAGCGGGCGGTATACCGGGTTGGTCAGCACCGCTTCAATTACAGATGCTACGCCTGCGGGCTTTTCGGTTCATGTTTCAGATCGCGGAAGTGGACGCGAGATTGCCGCAGAGATGGTGGAGACGGGAGTCGATGTGATTCTTGGAGGAGGCGCCGCAAGCTTCCTGCCTACCCTCTTCCAGAGGACGGTTCCCCCGATGAAGCTCGCTGAAGACAAGGGATACACAGTGATCCAGGAGAGGGAGGCTTTCCTGGAAGCGTCGTCCATGCCGCTGCTGGGCTTGTTCGCTCTGACAGACATGGACTACGATGTTGTGAGAGACCCCGAGGAGCAGCCGAGTTTGGCCGAGATGACGGCCAGGGCCATAGAGCTCCTTTCGTCTGCCGGAGGTGAAGGATTCTTCCTCATGGTAGAGGGGGCAAGGATAGACGATTCCTGCCATGATAATGATGCTGAGATGCTCATCAGCGAGATGCTTGCTTTCGACAAGGCAATCTCAGCAGGACTCGAATGGGCTTTGGGACGGGACGATACATTGGTCATTGTGACTGCGGATCATGAGACAGGAGGCGTTGAAGCTTCGAACGGAACGGTCACGTTCAGCACCGACGGGCACACCATGGAACCAGTCTATCTCTTTGCACAGGGTCCGTGCTCGGAGCCGTTCGCATCTGCCGCCGACAACACTGATGTGGCAAGGCTGATGGCCATGGCTATGCAGGTGAACCTGGGAGATGTGTACACGGTGGGCGAAAGCCACGGCCAGAATGAAGATGCAGCAAGAGAAGATGTGGCGCCAGATGCCAGCGAGTCTGCAGAGGGCGACACAGACAAGACGGACGACGCTTCTTTGGACGGAGATGCGGCCAGGGCCGAAGCGGAGAAAGCAATAGCCCACGCCGAAAGCTACAGTGACCGCCCACGGCTTGAGTTGAAACCTGCCCATCGGGTCAACGTCATGACATACAACATACACAGCGGTGTCGGGGCAGACCTCCTGCTCGATCTGGACAGAATTGCTGACCTGATAGTAGCGGAGGGTGTCGACATCGTAGGCATGTGTGAGGTCGACCGCGGCACCCTAAGATCCGGCGAAGTGGACCAGGCTGCTTACATAGGCGAAAAACTGGGGTATGAACATGTGTACGGTCGAACGATCTACTACAATGGGGGTCAATTCGGCAATGCCTTGATCTCGCGGTACCCCATCCGCTCCTGGCGCAACCATCCCCTGCCGAACCCTGCGGACAATGAACCCAGGGCGGTTTTGGAGGCCCAGGTTGACGTGGACGGGACCATCCTCAACGTTTTCGTAACGCACCTGGACGTGAAGGCGGAGGAGGGCCGCCGGGCGCAGGTTGCCGCATTGCTCGATATTGCGTCTCAAGCAGTGGGCCCGAGAATAATGATGGGAGATTTCAATGCATCTCCCCACACCGAAGAGATATCCCTGGCGCTTGGTGAGTTCAACGACACAATGCCGACCTACAGGGTTCTGGTGAGCAGTGCTGAGCTGGTAAAGGAAGGACTTTTCGGAAGGGACTATCTCAAGGGAGGATATACATACGACGCTTACAGCCCCTCCCGGCGCATAGACTACATATTCACCTCTTTTGACATAGGCATAGCCCAGGAGCCGGATGCAGCCCGTGTTCCGCGGACCCTGGCATCGGACCATCTACCCTACATTGCCGCCCTGGATGTGCCGTCAGCCGAGTTGAGAGCGCCGGAGGATGGAAAGGGATTGGTTGCGGTCTTTGCAAGCCGCGCGAACGAAGCGTGGTATGAGGATATGCGGTGGGACTACCAGTATCAGATAGACACCATATTCGATTTTGCGAAAGAGGCAGGTTATGAGTGTGTCGAGGTTTCAGAGGACGATATTGGGATCCTGCCATACGTGGCGGAGTATTGCCCCACGGTTCTGGTGCTCTCAAATGCGAGACGGATGTCAGAGGTCCAGTTGCAGGCTGTTCGGGATTTCGTAGCGGCCGGCGGTAGAGTGTTGGCGACTGCGCAGACTTCTCTTAAGACTGTGGATGAAAAAGCTTACGGGGCGCACGGTTTCCACCTGGCTGATCTGCTTGGAGTCTCATTCATAGGATGGCAGGGGGTTGCTCCTCTGCATAGCCGAATCATGCCGACGGGCGCGGATGGCGTGATCTCCTCACCCTTGGACGTTCCGGATTCTCGCGCAATCATAGTGCGACGCCTCCCTGGCACCAGCGAGCTCGGCACATGGTCTGATGCCGATGGCAGCCCTACCCATGCAGAGCATTACAACTCCGCAGTTGTGTTGGCGGGGCGCGTAATGTATGTGGGATGCGACATATTGTCGCCCGAAATGCTTTCTGACGACAATGTAAGATCATTTGTGGCTGACGCACTGGACATGCTTGTACGCCTCTAGACAGTTGCGGTGCAATGCAGAGGATCAAGGCAGAATCCCCGGCAACATCGCGGGGAGGATGGCAGTGCCGCTCGATGTAAAGATATTGCCATATGATGGGGGGAATGTGCATGCCCCAGATGCAGAATAGCAGAATTCGTATTGAAGTAGATGGAAAGACCGGTAGGGTCGCCGGCATATTCAGTGTTGAATCCGGCGAGAAGCTGGTCAAATGGCCTGAGGCCGTACACGGTGCTCCGCTTCGCCTTGTCTGCCGCGACAAAGAAGGATGCAGGCGGGTATTCTCTCCGGGACCGGCTACGGTTGCAAGCGCAATCAGATCTGACGAGACAGGAAAGTTTACGCTTGTGATGGAGCACCGAGCTGCAGTAGAAACAGATGAGTCTTTGACGCCATGCATGGATTCCAGCCACGAGTCGGGCGGCCGGGAGGGCGAGATCTCTTCGCCAGAGGAACGCCAGCCTCAGGCTGTGGTTGAGATTCCGTTGTCATGCTCATGGACCGTTGAACTGGGCGAGGAGAACCCGGAGGTATCTACGTGGGCGCTCTCGGTAGAAAACAATTCCCAGGATCACGAAGTAGTAGAAGTCCTATTCCCCTACATTCGAGGAGTTCAGGTCGGGGCGGAGCCCGAGGACGGCGTCCTCGTCTTTCCGCACCACGCCGGGGAGAGGATTGAGAATCCGGCAAAGAGTCTCGCCTCTGACAGATATACCGGTTTTTGGAGAGCAGCAAGCCGCCGAGAGCGTGACGGAACCTATTCACGCGAGTTGAACTACTGTGGCCTGGCATCCATGATGTGGTTGGATTATTACGACCGCAACGGCCTGGGCGGCCTCTACATGGCCTCTTATGATTCGGATTTCTTGTTGACCGGGATTAGGAGCGAAACCGGCGGACCCGACGACCCATGGTGCGGATTTGGGTTCAGAAAGTACGTGCCTATCAGGCCCGGAGAGAGCTGGAGCTCGCATCCGTATGCTGTTGGGGTTCATTCAGGCGACTGGCACTGGGCGGCGAAGCAGTACAGGTCGTGGATTGAAGAACACCTGGTTGTGTCGGTAGTCACTGATGATTTGGCACGCGAGTCGGCCATCTGTCCGCGCTACGATTTCAAGAACGGGCAGGTAGTGCATAACAGATTCGCCGATATTCCCGAGATGTTCGAGACGGCTGACCGAGAGGGAATCAGGCACTTTCTCATCTCCGGTTGGAACAGGCAGGGATTTGATACCGATTACCCGGAGTTCATTCCCGATATGGAGCTAGGCAGTTCGTGGCAGCTGAGGGAGGGCTGCAGGCATGTGAGGGCTAGTGGCGGATTTACGACATTCTACATCAATGTACGCCTTTTCGACACCGAGTCCGAGCTTTTCCACTCCCTGGGCGAACAATGGGCGGCAAAGGGGTCGGGTGGCGAGATGACGTACGAGACGTACGGCCCTCGCACATTCGCAGTACTCTGCCCCGGGTGCGCCGACTGGCAGGATTGGGCTGTTGACACTGCCTCATGGATGCTTGACGCCTTTGGGGCAAGAGGCATCTATCTGGATCAGTTAGGGTCGGCCACGCCGTTGCCATGTTACGATTCATCACACGGCCATCCAGGGTTGGGGGATTGTGCAGATGCGTCACACCATGGCCTCTACAACCATGGATACCTCCGGATGATAAAGAGGATCAAAGAGAGGAGCCGCCATATTGACCCATCATCTTTCCTGATGATCGAAAACTGCGGCGACATCTACAGCCAGTTCGTCTATGCGAACCTGACGTGGAATGGCCATGCGTATGATGAGTTCTTTAATATGTACAAGTACACTTTTCCCGAGTTCATTCAGGTGAACATGATCAACCCCAGGCGAATCGACGACCGCAACCTTCGCTATGCCTGGTTCTACCGGGATCTGGCGCGCGCATTCGTGCTGGGGTCGGTATTCTGGATGGAGCTGGGAGACCGCTTTGGGCCAGGGAATGAGGAATTGCTTGAAAGCGCCAGGGAGGCATTGCGCCTGCGTCAGCTAGCTGCGCCCTATATAGCCCGGGGCAGGTACAGGGACGATGTGGGCCTGGCTGTCATCGGCGACCATGACGCAGTTCCGGATTGGGAGCCGAAGGCCTGGTGGAACGGTGAAGATGAGTCTGCTCTAGCAGGCGATTGCGACTGGGGGAGCCTGCCTTTCAAAGACCTCACATCCATCACTGCCAGCCGCTGGACTTTGGTCAGCGAAGGGGTCCTTGTTCTGATCTCCAATCCGCAGGAGGCGCCGGGCAGGCGGATCTGGGTAGAAGGCAATTTCGATGAAAATCGGCTTCGAGGGAGAAAGCTTCATGCGGTCAGCTACACGCTTGGAGGAGCGCGGTCTGATTCAAGTGTTGCTATGGACGAGAAGGGCGGAGTCACTTTGGAGGTTCCCACATCGAGGCTTTCTTTCATCGCAGTGCTGCCTGAAGAGATGGTTGTAGGAGGACGGTAAGGTATGCGTGTCGAGGAGTGCCGCGGGAGCTGCGGCTTGATGGATTTGCATGTTCACACCAGTGCATCTGACGGGGAGCCTACAGCCGATGGAGTGCTGGAGCATGCGAGGGCAAAGGGGCTTTCGATTGTGGCTATAACCGACCACTATGACCCTTTTGCAGCGGAGTATGGAGCCCAGTCGGGGAACGTTTTTGATCATAGAGCCCTGGAAAAGCAGCTTCAGTGGAGAGACGGGCTACCTGAGGATGATAGCCTGGCAGTCTTCATTGGAATCGAGCGCGGGCCTATACGTGTGAGGTTGGAAATGCCTTCTGCACAGCCAGATTTCGTGATTGCAAGTGTTCACTACATCACATCGAGGATTCCGGTTGAGCGCGGCCGGCTCTTCGATGAGAGATACTGGCGGGCCTACATGGATGAAGCGCTCACGGTAGTTGCGGATCCTCAGGTTGACGTTGTGGGACACATAGCAGGGTATCTGCCCATGGGCGGGATGCTGCTTCCCGGGTCCACATTTGAGGAAAGGCGAGAGATGGAACGAGAGATTGACGCCAGGTTCTTCTCGAGCCAGTGGTATGAGGACGTTTTCAGGGCCGCGCTTGCCAGCAAGACGGCCATCGAATTGCACTGTGCCACGCGCACTCCCAGGATCGACATGGTTGAGATGGGCATCAAGATGGGAGTCAGGTTCTCTGTGGGCAGCGATGCCCACAACGTGGAGAGTGTCGGCAACGTGGCGTGGGCTTACGATCTTATCCAGTCGCAGGGCGCCGGAAGGCAGGCGCTGTGGCATCCGCCTGCAAGGGCAGACGCTGATCTGCGTTCAGCTGGCACTAGGAGGTAGTCTGGGTGTTTGAGTACTTCGATGTCGTACGGTCTCTGCTGGACGAGGTTGAGCAGGCTGAAGCTGAAAGCATGGAACGTGCAGCAGACCTTATCGCGGAATCCATTGCAGACGGGCGAGTTCTCCACTACTTTGCGGCAGGCCATTCACACATGCTCGGCGAGGAGCTGTTTTACAGGGCCGGAGGGCTTGTTCCTGTGAACGCCATTGTGGAGCCTGCGCTCATGGTGACAAATGGCGCCGGGAAGAGCTCTCATATGGAGCGGCTTTCCGGGCTTGCTAGGATCATTCTTGATGATGCACGAATAAGCGCTGGCGACGTCATGATAGTTGGATCTAACTCCGGAGTTAACCCTGTCCCGGTCGAAATGGCGGCTGAAGCCAGGGCCGACGGAGTGAATGTGATAGCTCTGACGTCTCGAGAGGGATCCCGAGCCACCCCGGTCAGAAACAGCGTTGGCAAGCGCCTCTACGAGATCGCCGATATCGTTATCGACACTCATGTGCCGTGCGGTGATGCAGCCATTCAGGTAGATGGTGTTTCACAGAAGACTGGGCCCGTGTCAACTGTAGTGGGGGCGGCAATACTGAACTCTATCGTAGTGCGGGTCATAGAAAAGCTCGCCAGACGCGGAATCGACCCGCCTATCTTCATGAGCTCCAACATACCCGGCGGGCTAGAGCATAACGAGGCATTGCTTGACGAATACCGGTGCAAGATCAAATCGTTTTGACGGCCTGATGCGGAAGGTTCTCCGCAATGGGCTACAGGATGGGAGGACTGATTTGCATGCTCGGTTTGGGCGCGAAATATCTTGATGAGATAAGAAACCTTGTGGACAGGATTGAGAAGACGCAATCTGCGAGCATTGCTCAAGCTGCAGAGGCAATTGTGGAGTCTGTCACGCAGGGCGGTGCGGTCCACATTTTGGACACAGGACACATGCTGATGAACGAGTTGTTTGGCCGCGCAGGCGGACTCATGATGCCGCGGCCTGTCAACATAAAGATGGAAGTTGATAATCCAGGTCCCGCAAGGCCGGGCAAGACAAAAGAGATGGTCTACCTCGACGAGATACCCGGGTTGCCAGAGTTCATCCTCGACAGAAGCGATATTTACCCGGGCGACGTCCTTATCATAGGATCGGTGTCGGGGAAGAATGCTCTCCCCGTAGGCCTGGCACTTCTTGCAAGGGAGAGGGGCATCAAGGTCATTGCAATGACGTCTGTTGCCTATTCTTCATCTCTCACGCCGCAGCATCCATCAGGCAAACGCCTGTTCGAGGCGGCCGACATAGTCCTCGACAACTGCGGCGTCATAGGCGATGCCATCCTTGAAGTGGAGGGGCTTGACACAAAGGCAATGCCAACATCTGGCATCGCGGCGGCGTGCCTGATGTGGACTCTTGAGGCAGAGATCATCGACAGGATGCTCAAGAGAGGCTTGACGCCCCAGGTCTGGAAGAGCAACCATCTTCCCGGAGCGGGCGAGTTCAATAGACGTGCCCTCGAGGAGACGGAGCGAGTTGGGTACTGATGCCTTGAGGACCGGGCGCGACGCGCCGGCTGTTTCAACGGATGAGGCGGAGCAAGGCCCGGAGTATCCATGAAAGCACGGACAAGCCAACGCTGATTGCCAGCATGGATGAGATAGGGGCTATCACAGTCTCCGTCATGAAATCCCCGGGAAGGCGCCCAAACCATGAGAACGCGTTTGGGTAGCGCACGAGGATGAGGCCGATAAGTGTCATAATGCCGCCTGCCTGGAACAGAATCTCTCCAATGCGCTGGGCCAAGAATCTCACCTCTCAAAGCTTCGCATGTTTTGCTGATATCGAGGGAGCAAGGCGAAACCTGTTTTCGGCATGCCCCCTCGATTTTACTGTTCTAAGTGTGCGCCCGACTGTTTGATCAGGGGGCGCCGGAGTATCTAGGGATGTACATATAGATGATTGCACGCTTACTTCAGCATGTATAGTATTCCGATAGTGCCCGGGCCGCAGTGGCTTCCGACTACCGAGCCTGCCGGCGTTTCAAGTATCTCGCGCATCTCGGGCATGATGCGGCGAACCCTTTCTGCCATGTACATGGCATCCTCGTGAACGCCTGTGTGAGTCAGAAAAACCCTGACCGGTTTGACCAGGTTCTGCTCGACATCCTTTGCGAACCTCTCCAGCTGCCAGTCGAGGAGCTTGGTTCGGCTGCCGCGTATCTTTGCTGCCACTCTCATGCCGCCGTCTACCACTTCGATCACAGGCCTAACCTTAAGGACTGACGTAAGCAGAGCTTGAACCCCTGTGCATCTTCCTCCCATATGCAGATACTCCAGGGTGTCGATCATGAAGCACGTCTTGACCCTGGGGCGCGCTTTTTCAAGAAGCCCCATGATTTTGCCTGCAGTCTTGCCTTCGGCCGCCAGATCATGTGCGTACAGGACGAGTTGTGCGATTCCCGTTGAAAGGTTTGCCGAATCGAATACATGCACCTGCCCTTCAGGGAATGTATCCGCGGCGAGTCGGGCGTTTTGGACGGCGGCGGAGAACTGGCTGGAGATGCCAATGTAAATTGCCTGACTTCCGTCGGCAATGGCCTTGCCAAAGACGGACTTGAACGTTGCGGGGCTGGGGCTCGAAGTCTTCGGCAGCTTCCCTTTCTCCTTGACAAGCTCAAACAGGCGCTGCGTATTGATGTCCACGCCGTCTCCGTAGGTTTCCTCATCAAATGTAACCATGAGCGGAACCACTTCCAGGCGGTAGCGTTCTTTCAGTTCCTGGCCCAAATCTGCCGTTGAATCAGTAATAATCTTGATGCCAGGCATACTCGATCAAACCTCCTTAGCTAGCCATTTTGCGCACAGTCCGGCTCTATGCCCAATAGTACCACTTTGTTGAAACTGGAACAATGTTTGCTCGGAATTGTAGTGGTATACTCAATATGTATTGATTGTGCAAGTGTTGGGGGTGCGGAATATGTTCATAATGGACGCGCACTGCGATACGCTCATGGATGTAGTAGAAGGTCGTCGTAGGCTGGCAGATGAGGACAAGGGCGGCCAGCTTGACCTGGCTCGAATGGTGGAGGGTGGAGTCTCCGCTCAGATATTCGCAATCTATGTTCCTCCCGAGTATTTGCCCGGAGCCGGGGCCAGACGAGCCCTTCAGTATGTCGATGCGTTCTACAGAGAAATCGAGGAGAACAGCGACAGACTGGTCTTCGCCACGAGCGGCACGGATGTGGAAGAGGCATACGAGGAAGGCAAGATCGCTGCGCTTCTGTCAATAGAGGGGGGCGAGGCGCTCGACGGTCGAATCGAGCTTCTGCGCATCTTCTACCGGCTCGGCGTAAGGCTCATGACGCTCACTTGGAGCCTCAGGAATGAGATTGCAGACGGGGCTTTTGAGGGACGCACGGGCGGAGGGCTTACGAGGTTTGGGGTGCAGGTAGTGGAGGAGATGGACAGGCTAGGCATGGTCGTGGACGTGTCGCACCTCGCGGAGGCGGGCTTCTGGGATGTCATGGAGATATCCACGAAGCCTGTGATCGCCTCTCATTCCAACTCGAAGGCTCTTTGCTCCCATCCGAGGAACCTCACGGATGACCAGGCGAGAGCAATCGCCCAAAAGGGCGGCGTGATAGGCGTGAACTTCGCAGGGCACTTCCTCGGAGAGGGAAGGCGTTCTTTGGCAGGCGTCGTTGACCACATAGACCATTTCTCCAGCATCATTGGTCCGGAGTACATAGCGTTAGGTTCCGACTTTGACGGCCTGCCGTGGGAGCAGCTTCCCGATGAGCTGAAGGATGTATCACAGCTTCCGAAGGTGGCAGAGGAACTGGCTGCACGGGGCTACTCAGAGTCAGCGATACAGGGAATCATGGGGGAGAACCTGCTCCGGGCAGTCGCATCAGTCATAGGTTAGAATTGCTTGGCACATCTTGCTCAAAAAGGCCTAGTTGTCTGGCATTTTGGGCGTCGCCGGCACTGTCTTTTGCCGATTCATCTAGGGCTTGAGCGACTCGTTCGATGCTTTCGGCAAAGTAGAACTCGTCTATCTCGTAACCAATGAACGGTATGCCCAGGCGTGCGCAGGCGACGGCAGTATTGCCGAGGCCCGAAAACGGGTCCATCACCAGGTTGCACCTGTCGAGACCGTGCAGCCTGATGCACATCTCTGGAAGCTTCGAGGGGAAGGTCGCAGGATGCGGGCGATCGCTGCTTCGCCTGGTGATTGTTTCGTAAGGGATGAACCACGTATTCCCGCGGCACCTGAGATCTACGGGCTCACGTCCTTCTCGGGCCCATCGATCGATGTTGCTCTTGTCCTGGTATGGCACGCCCACTGCCAGCCGATCAAGGCGAACATTGCCCTTGTGGGTGAAATGGAATATGTACTCGTGGCAATCGTTTATGAACCTTTTGCTGTTTATGGGTTTGTAATGGCCTACTGCAACGTCTCCTTCGATGCCAGGGTAGTCGCCAACATCATCTTGGGAGATGGCAATGGACTTGATCCAATGGATCACGTTTTGGAGAACGAATATCTCCCCCAGCTCCGTGGCTACCTGGAAAGGGCCCCACGGATCGCGGGGCCTGGAGCCTATGTTCAGGAAGAACGACCCTGCCGGCGAGAGCGCGCGTGCAACTTCAGATGCCCATTTTCGGGTCCATTCGAGATACTCGCCGCGCTCTATGCGGTCATCGTATGTTCTGTATTCGATTCCCAGGTTGTACGGAGGCGACGTGACTACTACGTCCACAGACCCTGACGCTACGTGGTCGGCTATTCCCCGTATGCAATCGCAGTTGTGCATGACGATGGCACCGCCTTGATCGTGTATGTCGATTATCTTCGTTGTGATGCTGCTGCTCAATCCTGTGACACCTCGCTTGCGTTACAATGCTTTTCGACACGGGCAGAGATAAACCCTAGCAAACTCAATAATAGACCAAAAGCGGAGGATCTGGAAGGGATGGATGGCAACTTGGAGCGCGCCAATTGGAAACATCGGACCGAGCTGATAATCGGCGCGGATGGAGTGGCGCGCCTGTCTGGGTCGTCAGTTGCCGTTGTGGGCCTCGGTGGAGTGGGATCGGCCTGTGCAGAGGCACTGGCAAGGGCAGGCGTGGGGAAGCTCATCCTTGTCGACGGTGATGTTGTATCGGAAACTAACATCAACAGGCAGATAATTGCTTTCACTGACAATATCGGGAGGCCCAAGGCGGAAGTCATGGCCGAACGGGTGCGCAGGATAAACCCGGAGTGCGAAGTGGTGCCAGAGGCCTGCTGGATAGAACGGAGCAATGTAGGCGACTTGCTCCATCTGGGGCTGGACTATCTGGCGGATGCGATAGACTCGATAGATGCGAAGCTTGACCTCATAGAGGCTTGCCTGAAGTCTGGGACCAGGATAGTCTCGTCAATGGGCGCGGGGAACAGGCTCGACCCTACGATGTTCAGAATAGCCGATATCTCCAAAACCCGCATGTGTCCTATGGCAAGGAGTGTGAGGCAGCGATTGCGCAAACGCGGGATAGAGAGCGGCCTTACCGTCGTCTTCTCCGAGGAACCGCCAGTTGTCAGGAGTGATGGCCCGATAGGCAGCATTTCGACGACTCCGCCGGCTGCAGGGCTTGCCATGGCCAGCGTCATAGTCCGCCAGCTTGCCTTGGGCGATGGCACCTGGGAAGGGTGGTGTTGAACATGGCGGACATGGCGGGGGCTGCAGCAGGAAGTGTGAAGCGGGCCGCATCGCGCCTCGTCACGGCGGTTGCCCTCATTGGCTTACTGCTTTGGACTGGAGGCGCTCTGGAGGCGGCGCACTCGCAGAGTACGGCGATTCAGACATTCGTAGGCTATGGCGATCTTCTTACCCTCTCTTTTCCGAATGCGTCCGGTATTTCTGTTCCTGCAACTTTCGAGGTGAGGGGGCGGTCATGCTGCAGCACAGTCCTGGTCAGGGCCACGCGGGAGGATGATCCCGGGAAGTTCGCGAGCATGGTCATAGATGTCGGCCCAGACGGCGGATTTGAGGGCACTGTGTGGCTCCTTGACGGCCCGGGGCGCTACACCATAGACGTGGCTGCCCTTCCTCAAGGCCAAACAGTTTACAGAGTA
>MTKW01017515.1_pt1 | contig 22394 bp, 24 predicted proteins | sample 1042761 | NCBI WGS metagenome assembly MTKW01 (sample SAMN06205366, study PRJNA360243) | anaerobic digester metagenome | biome: Wastewater treatment plant; feature: Anaerobic digester sludge; material: sludge; isolation source: anaerobic digester fed with sludge from wastewater treatment plant ...
GCCAGTGTAACAAGGGTAAAGAAATATTCCTCTTTTATTGACATAATAGTTTCTCCATGTAAAATTGTATGTATAGCGCGGGCGGGCCAGTATTTCAGGCAAAAGGTATCCTGTACAACGGCAGGAGACGCGAAAGGAGGGTGTCCAGCCAGGAGAAATGGGGCATTGGAATTAAGAACCCGGCCTTTTGTGTGCCAGTAGCTGAGGCAGACTAGCTAAATATATAAAACAAAGGAGAAAGCGATGAGAAAAAAGAGCGGGCTCATTTTGCTTCTGGTGTTGGTACTGGGTGTGTGCTGCCTTGCCGGCTGCGGCGGGGTTGGGGGCGAGACTACCAAGCTCTATGTGGTGAATTGGAAAGATTATGCGACGGATGATCAGGAACTGGTCAGGGATTTTGAGGAAACAAATAATTGTGAAATTGTAAACACCTTTATGTCCAGCGAGGAGGACCTGCTTACGCGGCTGCGGACAGCTGCTCCGGGGGAGATCGATATTTGCNNGGATGGTAAACATTATGCTGTCCCCTTCGTGTGGGGTTCAACATCTATCGCCTACAATACGGAGATGCTGCCTAAAGAACCGGAAAGCATGGCCATATTTTGGGACGAAGCTTACAAAGGCAGAATTACCTTCAGGGATGATTACAAAGATGCCATCATGGTGGCGGCAATGATCGATGGTCAGGATCCCAACCATCCCTCCGATCTGGATAAGATAAAGGAGCTGCTTATCGAACAGAAAGCTCTGAATAAAACCTACTGGGAAACGGGAAATGAATTCAGCACCCTCTTTGCCAACAGACAGATAGCGGTGGGCCTGATGTGGTCAGGCCAGGCGGCAACCATGAAGCTGGAGGGGGAGCCCATCGGCTTCACCATTCCCAATGAGGGGGCGGTGGGCTGGGTTGACAACTGGGGTATTTCCGTGAACAGCAAAAATAAAGAACTGGCCTTGAAGTTCATTGATTACCTGATCAGCCATGATGTACAGTACAGGTGGGCCTCGACGGGCGGTCCTGCGCCGGTCAACCAGAGCGCTGCTGAGGCGCTGGATCCTGAATATGCGGCGTCTGCGTGCATGGACGAAGCATCGCTGAACAAGCTGCATTTCATGGAATATATTTCTGACGATGAAAAAACGCATTGGAGCGAGATCTGGACAGAAGTTAAGGCACAGTAATTCCACCGGGGAGCAGCGGGGGAGAATCCCAGGCGGTGATTCCCCCCTGCGCCCAACACTTACAGTCAGACCGGGGGGATATCTTTGAGAGATAAGGCAAAGTGGCTTACGGCGCCCGGTACACTTGTGCTCTTGATCTTTGCCATAGCCCCCCTGTTCATCATGCTCTACTACAGCTTTCTAAGCGATTCCGGTGCAGCTGGATTCACCATGGAAAACTATATCCATTTTTTTGAAAAGGGTTTCTACCTTAAATTGACGGGTAAAACCATTGTGAACAGTCTCATGGTCACATTGATCAGCCTGTTAATTGCTTACCCTCTGGCTTATGTCATGGCCAAAAAATTGAAGGGGATGCGGAATATCATTCTGCTGCTCATCATTATTCCCTTCTTCACCAATCAGCTGGTGCGGATCTACTCCTGGATCGTTTTTTTGCAGGATGGCGGAATTTTCAACGACTTTCTTGCCGCGCTGGGTATTGTGCAGGGCGGATTGGGCCTGCTATATACAAGGGCGGCGGCGATCATTGGACTTGTTCATGCCTATTTTCCATACATGGTGATCACAATCTACCTGGCCATGGAGCGCATTGACAATTCATTGCTGGAGGCGAGCCGCAGCCTGGGTGCCGGTCCCGCAGCCACTTTCAGCAGGGTCACCCTGCCTCTTTCCTGGCCCGGCGTGGTCTCGGGGGTTATGCTTGTCTTCGTACCCTGCCTGGGAAGCTTTGTGGAACCGCGCATCCTGGGGGGAACGGGCGGCAGCGTCATCGGGACAGTGATCGAGGCTCAATTTTTCCAGGTCTACGGCTGGAATTTTGGCGCCTCCATCGCCTTCCTGCTGCTGGCCCTTGTACTGGCTGCCATGGGCCTGTTCAACAGGATGGGGAAGGTAAGGATGGTATGAAAAAGGGGAATATTATTTCCAACTTTCTGGTCTTGGCGGTCATACTATTTCTCTATACGCCTATTGCCGTTGTCATCATCATGGGATTCAATCGCTCCCGCTACAATTCGCTTCCCTTTGAATTTACCACCAAGTGGTACGAGGCGCTCTTTCACAATGAAAAACTGTTGAGAGCCACCTGGAATTCCATCTGGATTGCCGCGATCACGGGCTTGATCTGCGTCATCCTTGCCACCATGATGGTGCTGGGCATGAGAGCCCTGGGGGTAAAAGTGAGGCGGAATCTCAATGCCCTGATCCTGATGCCTCTGGCCGTTCCCTGGCTGATTCTGGGGCTGTCGCTGCTGTTGATGATCCGCGCCGCGGGTATGACCAAGGGGATGGGATTCGTGCTGGCGGGCCACATTGTGGTCTCGCTGCCCTACGCCGCCCTGGTGCTTCTGGCCAGGATACAGGGCATGGATCCCCTGCTGGAGGAGGCGAGCGCCTCACTGGGTGCGGGGCCTGCGACCACCTTTCGCCGCATCATCATGCCCATGCTGGCCCCGGGTATGGTGGCCGGGGGCTTCCTTGCCTTCATGATCAGTTTCGACAATTTTGTCATCAGTTATTTTTTGATGCCGGCGGGGATCTCCTCTCTGCCCATAGAGATACAGTCCTCCATACGGTTTGGGTTTACGCCGGAAATCAACGCTGTATCAACGCTGATCATCTGTATTTCGCTGCTCTGTATTCTGGGGGTGGGTCTTGTGATGGGCGCGGCAGGAACAAAAGAGCTGTTTTCAAAAGGAGCGCTGTAGGCATGGCCAACTTGACGGTAAAAAACCTTACCAAGATATACGGAGAAAACACGGTACTCGACCACATCGATCTGGAAGTGCCTGAAAGAGCCCTGGTGGCGCTTTTGGGACCGTCGGGGTGCGGCAAGACAACGGCGCTCCGGCTCATTGCCGGCTTTGAGCCTGCCGATGCCGGAGAAATATATATAGATGGCGAGCTGATCAACGATGTTCCCGCGCACAGAAGGAATATCGGTTTTGTCTTTCAGAGCTATGCACTCTTTCCTCACATGACAGTCCACGAGAACGTGGCTTACGGACTCGAACAGCGCCGCTATTCAAGGAATGAAATTCGCAGCAAGGTCGATCAGATCCTGGCGTTGGTGCAGCTGACGGAATTCCGCAAAAGAAAGCCCAAACAGCTTTCAGGGGGGCAGCAGCAGAGGGTGGCACTGGCCCGGGCGCTGGTTATAGAACCGAAAATAGTCCTTCTGGACGAATGCCTGAGCGCCCTGGACAAAAAGTTGAGGGTGGAGATGCAGGTTGAGCTGCGCCGAATATTATCGCTTTCCGGCGCTACCGCCCTTTTTGTGACCCACGATCAGGAGGAGGCCCTGACCCTGGCGGACTATATCGTGGTGATGAAGGAAGGAAAAATTGTCCAGTGGGGTGAACCTTTTACCATGTATGAGGAGCCGCGGAACCGCTTTGTGGCAAGTTTTCTGGGCAAAGCGAATTTTTTTGCCGGAAAAGTGCTGGAGGCAGACAGGGCCTCCGGCACGGTAACCCTGGATACGGAATATGGAGCGGTTACGCTGGCCACGGCATGGCCTGCGGAGAGGGGCAGCAGGGTGCTGTACAGTGTAAGGCCGGAAAAATTATTGCTAGGCCACGCCGGGAAAGGGGACAAGGTGAGCGGGAACGGCCGGGGGGCCGGCACCATGGATGACCCTGCAAGAACAGGCGGGAGTAAAGGCGGTTCCAAGACACCCTGTCTCCATGGTACGGTGAGCATGGTCACTTACGTGGGCAATTTATCAACGTACCGGATCGACTGCTGCGGTCAGGAGCTGGTGGCTGAAAGTCAAAACCTGGGTGAGACCACAGTTTTCACGAAGGGGGATAGGGTTACAATAACTTGGGAACCGGTATTTTGCAGGCAACTGGAGGATGACGATGAATAAGATTTTGGTCTTTGGTGGTTTAATGATCGATCATTATTATTGTATAGACCGGTTTCCCGGGCGAGGGCACGACGGTGTGATCAGAAGTTCAGCTAATTTTGTGGGTGGCTGTGCCATAAACATGGCCTCCACCATAAAGATTCTTGGGGGAACTCCCTACATTGTTTCCTATGTAGGAGAGGATCAGGCGGGAGAGGCCTGCACTGCTTATTTACGGGACAAGGGCATGCCTGTTGACTGTGTCAGGCAGGCGGGCGAAAGAAATAGAAGGGCTTTGCCCCGTTGTGCCGGTCAGGCAGTGCCAGGGAGGGTTGGAACAACGGACGGTGGCGCCTGCCGGACCGGCTATTGCCTGGTTTTCGTTGAGCCCGAAGGAGAGAGAACTTTTCTTACAAAAGAAGGCTGCGAGAGGGAGTTTGATGAACAGCTGATACCTGAGCAGGTGGCAGAGGGATGCAATGCGGCAGCTGTTACAGGTTATTATCTTTTGGGAGATAGCGGTTGCCGCGTGGCCTTGATCCTGGAAAAACTGAAGGCCAAAGGTTATAATATTTTATTTGATCCCGGTCCCATGGTTGCCCGTATTGCACCAGATGTGTTGGAAAGGGCTGCAACGTTGGCTGATGTGATCACGCCTAATTGGGATGAAGCCCTGTATTTGGCCGGGAAGGGTGTTTTAAAAAGACATAAGAAACGTAAAGGGAAAAAGCCTGAGGAATGGGCAAAAGAAGCAGCTGCAACCGGACGCAGGATTGTCCTGACCAGAGGGGTGAGCGGAGGGATCGCCTTTGAAGGTAACAGGCAAATTGCCTATGACAGTGTTCCGGTCAAGACAGTGGACAGCACCGGGGCCGGTGACAGTTTTTCCGGAGCGCTGGCCTTTGCCATGATCAGGGGTTGGAGCATGGAAAAATCGCTGGCAGTAGCGGCATGCTGTGCCTCGCTGGTTGCAGGTATCAAAGGACCGCACGGAGAATTCGACGCCAGCTGGGTAGTATCTTAGATTACTTTGTTCGGGTTGTATTCGGGTAACATGGAGCGGTAGAACCGGGATGTAAGGGAGACAAAGGATTCAAGGGGGCGCATATGGAAGAGCGGCTGGCCAGGGCTGTTGGTTGTCTGTACGGGGGCGCCGTGGGGGATGCCATGGGAGCGCCTGCTTCCTTTATGACCCGCGATCAGATCCGCACTATTTACGGATATATTGAGGATTTCATATTGCCCGCTCACGGTGCACAAAAGGTGCATGCCCCGTTGGAGGCAGGGCAGGTTACCGATGATACTTATGAAAGTCTGATTGTGGCAAATGTACTCATAGGCAACAAGGGCTTTGATAAAAAAGCCTTTTGCCGGCTGATGAAGGAATGGGCCATGGAAAATGATGTACTGCAGGGCGATCTGATCGGGCCGAGCACAAGAAGTTTTCTCACCGCCCTGATCAAAGGCGGGGATCCGGGGGAAGGGGCAAAATACGGCGATACCAATGGCAGTGCCATGCGGGTTGCTCCGGTGGGGATATATTACTGGAATGATCGACAGAGTTGCCTGGAAGCTGCTGCCGCTTCCTCCTTGCCGAGTCACGGCAGTGCTCCCGCGGTGGCCGCCGCTGTCGCTGTGGCCGCGGCCTGTGCCGCCGGAGTTCGCGGAGGGCATACTCCGGAGCAAGTGATGGAAGAAGCAGCGCTGGGCGCCGAATACGGCGAGGCCATCGGCTTTGATATCCCCGCGCCATCAGTGACGAGGCGGATTCTTTACGCCAAGGGAATAGTGGAAAAGATGAAGAGCCACCATATGGCTGAAATCATTGATGAGCTCACGGGAATGTTGGGGGCCGGGATGAAAGCCTATGAAAGCATACCGCTGGCTTTGGGAATTTTCTATGCAGCCGGGGGCGATCCGGCCGTTGGCATTCCCGCAGCCGTGAATGCAGGTGATGATGCAGATACAAATGGTTCCATCTGCGGTGCTGTCTGTGGCGCTTTCAGCGGTATAAAGGCGATCCCCGCTGCGTGGACCCGGCGCATTCGTACGGGATCTGATGTAGACCTGAGGGCGATAGCCAGGGCCCTTCTCGGACGTTAAGGGCTGTTGACGGGGGGGAGCATTCCCGGGAATCCCTGCCAAACAACCCTGCCCGGCATAAAATGCACAAGCGGGCAACCGTTTTATAGGTGCAAATGCTGCATAAATTGTCTGATCGGCAAAACCTGGACGGGGTGATCGGCGCTTTGGAAAAAATATCGTTGCCGCGGCTGGAAATTACCGGGCGAGCCTCGGTTGGGGAGGCTATTTACGAGCGTATTTCGCGGCGCAGTTTCCGGGCCGGGGGCTTGAGCCTGTCCCAGGTGGGCCTGCTGCTCTGGTCCGCCGGCGGGCTGGGTGCGAGCGGCGCAGCCGGGACTTCGCGGGCCGCACCTTCCGCCGGTGCAACGTACCCGCTGGAGCTCTACCTGGCAGCGGGTGATGTGGAAGGGCTCGATCCCGGCCTTTATCATTACGATTACCGGTCTCATGGTCTGGATCTGCTGCAGCGGAACGATCTGAGGGCGGGGCTGGCGCGTGCTTCCCTGGGCCAGAAGATGATAGCTGCGGCTCCGGTTGTTATTGCCATAACGGCCCACTATGAGAGAACTACCCGGCGTTATGGCGAAAGGGGATACCGGTATGTACACATGGAGGCCGGGTGCGTTTCGCAGAATCTATACCTGCAGGCCGAAGCGCTGCAGCTGGCCACCGTGGCGGTGGGTGCTTTCGATGACTCCGCTGTGAAAGGGATCCTTGCGGTACAGGGTGCTCCCCTGCTGCTCATGCCGGTGGGCATCAGATGAGGTCTCCAGAGCCATGGTTCAACTCCTCCTGCTCGCACTGACCCTTCCATGATGATGAAGGGTTTTCATATAAAATGTCGAATTACCAGCGTGGGGTATTTTCGGCATCCGAAATATCCCCCTGATCATTCCATGGGGCAAGGTGAAACTCCGTTGATAGTGGGCATTCCAAAAACCTTAGCCTTTTACACGTACTATCCCTTATGGAAAACTTTTCTGGAAGAGCTGGGCGTGAAGACAGTTCTCTCACACCCCACCAACAGGGAGATCCTCGAATGGGGGATCAGGGATACGGTGACCGATGCTTGCATCCCGATCAAGATCCTGCACGGCCATGTTATCGACTTGAAAGATCGTGTTGATTTCCTGTTCGTTCCCCGGATGGTCAGCGTGGACGGCAGGGCTGTCTTTTGCCCCAAATTTTTGGGTTTGCCCGACATGGTCCGTTTTTCAGGGACGAAACTGCCGCCGGTGATCGATGCCCGGGCTGAATCAACCCGGCTCCGGAACTGGGTTTTCCCTTTTTTCAAGGATGTGGCCCGCCAACTGGGGATCAAGGCCGGGATCAATTTTCCCGTTGCTGTTTACCGGGCCTGCCAGAGGCAGCGAACGTACCGGCAACTGTTGTTTGCAGGGATGGTCCCGCTGGAGGCCATGCAGCACCTGGATGGAAAACAGGAGGCTGTAAAGGGCGGGCAAGAGGCTGCTTTTCAGGGCGGAAGCAGCCCCGGCAAAGGGCTGAAGGTGGCCCTGCTAGGTTATCCCTACGTGCTCTATGACCCCTTTATCAGTTCGAATCTTTACCGTAAGCTGGTGGATATGGGGGTGGAACTGTTTACGCCGGAAAGGGTCCCCTTATCGCAACTCCGCTGCATGTCACGGGTTCTGCCGCAAAACTTTTTCTGGCACTACAGCAACCGGGTGGCCTGGAGCAGTTTGTACTATCTGGAGGAGCCCGGAAGGGTTGACGGGATCATTCATGTAACCGCTTTCGGCTGCGGTCCCGATGCCATGGTTGACAAATTTGTCGAGCTTGAGGCCAAGCAAAAGAAAAAACCTTTTTTAACTCTGACCATAGATGAGCATACCGGGGAAGGCGGGCTGCATACCCGTCTGGAAGCCTTTGTGGATATGCTGCTGGCTGGAAGAGAGAGTCTGGGGAAGGGGAGGGATTGAGCCGTGGAAGGTTATCTGGGCATAGATGTGGGCTCGGTCAGCACCAACCTGGTCCTGATAAATGAGAGAAACGAAATAGTTGTTTCATTGTATCTCAGGACCCGCGGAGAGCCGATCAGGGTGGTCCAGGAGGGGCTCAGGGAGATCGGGGAGAAACTGAATGGCGCTCCCGTGCATATCCGGGGGGTGGGCACTACCGGCAGCGCCCGCCATCTGACCGGGGTGGTGGTGGGAGCGGATGTGGTTAAAAACGAGATCACCGCTCATGCCGTGGCTGCAAACCTGGTGGCGCCGGGGGTGCAGACCGTGCTGGAGCTGGGGGGGCAGGATTCCAAGATCATCATCTTGAGGCACGGTGTGGTGGCCGATTTTGCAATGAACACCGTCTGTGCTGCGGGAACCGGCTCCTTTCTGGATCATCAGGCGGCAAGATTGAATATCCCCATCGAAAAATTCGGCGAACTGGCCCTGAACAGCACGCATCCGGTCCATATTGCGGGGCGCTGTTCAGTATTTGCGGAATCGGATATGGTGCACAAGCAGCAGGTGGGCCATGCCACGGAAGATATCATCGCCGGGCTCTGCGATGCCCTGGTCCGGAACTATCTGAACAATGTGGGCAAGGGTAAGGATATCCAGCCCCCCATCGTCTTTCAGGGAGGTGTGGCCGCCAATGTGGGCATCAAGGCCTCCTTTGAAAAAGCCCTCCAGCAGGAGGTAATAGTCCCGCCGCACTATGCCGTGATGGGTGCGCTGGGAGCGGCGCTGATTTCAAAACAGGCGGCCGGGAAAGGGCGGGGCTCGAAATTCCGGGGCTTTGCCCTGAGCGAATCCAATTACGAAACAAGCAGTTTTGAGTGCCGGGGCTGTTCCAATATCTGCGAGATTATCAATATCTCCCTGGAGGGTACATTGCTGGCCAGGTGGGGCAGCCGCTGCGGCAAATGGGACAACCTGGCGGAGGAACCGCCCCCCACCGGCTTGCGTTCCCCTTCAGGGGTTCAGGTCAAAGGGAGAGTGTGATGAAGATCGTCTATCCCCATATGGGGACGCTGACCATGGTGGCCGCCCAGCTGATCGAGGAAATGGGGCAGGAGCCGGTGATTCCGGATCGCCCGACCCGCCAGACCCTGGCCCTGGGAGCGAGGTACTCTCCTGAATTTGCCTGCATTCCTTTCAAGATCTGCCTGGGCACCTATCTGGAAGGGTTGGCCCGGGGAGCTGACACTATCGTCAGCGGGGGCGGGTACGGGCCCTGCCGCGCCGGCTTTTACGGCGAACTGCATCTCCGTATTTTAAATGATCTGGGGTATGATCCCGAATTGATATTTTTCTGGCCCCCCTTGAAGAAACCTGCAGACTTTATCAGGAAACTTGGGCTGTTGAAAGGGCCCAGCTCCTGGTTTGACCTCTTTGGAATCATCAGAAGGGCCTGGTCAAAACTGGCGGCCCTGGATGAACTGGAGCAGTTGGCGCAGGATATCCGGCCCCGCGAGCTGTACAGGGGGGATACTTCCCGGGCCTTTAACAGGGGCGCTGCTTGCCTGGACAGCGCCAGGAGTTTATCCGAAATTTCCGAGGCCCGTAAAGCCGCACTGCAGGAACTGGACAGGGTTGCATTGGATGAAGAAGCAGATCCCCTCCTGGTGGGCATTGTCGGGGAAATATACGTCCAGCTGGAGCCCTTTGCCAACCTCTATGTTGAAGAGACCCTGGGGGAAATGGGTGCAAGGGTGCGGCGCAGTATCTATCTGACCAACTACACGAAGCATGATGTCTTATCTACCAGGGGCGATCTGCGCAGTAAAAAATTGGCCCGGCCCTACCTGCCCCAGCTTATCGGGGGCCACGGGCAGAACAGCGTTGGGGACGTGATCCGCTATGCCCGGCAGGGATATGACGGGGTGGTTCAGCTGGCTCCCTTTACCTGCATTCCGGAGATCGTGGCCAAAAGCCTGGTGCCTCATTTGAGCAGGGAATACGATATTCCAGTACTTACATTGTTCATTGATGAACAGACCGGGCGCACCGGTGCGGAAACCAGGCTGGAGGCTTTTGTCGATCTGATGCTGCAGCGCCGTGAAAAGAGGCGGGCAGAAGTGAAAGAACCCGGTGAAGCAAAGTGCTTCGCTTCCGGATGAAGGGCTCCTGAACAGGGGTTTTAGCTCATATAAACGATCATTGTGAAAAGGGCGTGTTGACAACCGGTCAGATTTGGAGTAAAGTATGATGTAGAAGTTAGGCATGCCTAACACTATCATTTCCAGAAGAAAGGGGTGTTTGTTATGCCGGGTTTTGACGGATCGGGCCCAGCGGGCGGAGGACCGATGACCGGAGGGGGGCGCGGCTATTGCGCCATGCCTCTTTCTGAAAAAGAGAGCTACCCGCCGGCAGTTGGACGGCGGGGATTCCGGCGGGCTGGACGGCCTCGCTTCGGATTCGGCTTTGGAAGGGGCCGCAGCCGGCGCCGCAGGTGGTGGTAGTCTCCATTTTTGCATTACTACTTAACTGAAAGGAGGCGCAGCGAGATGCCGGGTGGTGATGGAACCGGCCCCATGGGTTGGGGCCCGCGCAGCGGCAGGGCCGCCGGCTACTGTTCAGGATACGGCCGGCCCGGATACGCCAACCCTCTTCCAGGGCGCAGGTTTGGAGCTTATGGTTTCCTGCAGCCCCCTTTTTACCGGGGGATCCCGGCCGATGAGGAGACAGTTTTAAAGCATCGAGCAGGGTTGTTGCGGGAGCAGGTTCGCCTTATCGAGGAAAGGCTAAAAGAGATTGACAGCCCGGGCGGCGATGGCTAGTTTAATTTCGTCGCACAGGAGCGCTGAAAAATGAGGGCGGTGCTGGTATAATTATTCTACCGGCGGCTGCCTTCATTTTTATGTATGGAACAGGGGGGTTAATTATGTGTACCGGGCGTATCTGTGCAGTATGCTTATCCGATGAGCGCGGTGTTCCCAAGCACGATGTGGGCCAGGGCTATCTGAAGGAAGGTTCCGGTCTGGTGGGTGATGCTCATGCCGGCTCGGGTGAGAAGGAAGTCAGCATTCTGCTGGAACAGTTTGTTGATCCGCTGCTGGAAAAACTGGGCTCGAGACCGGCTCCGGGCAGTTTTGCAGAGAATCTGCTGGTGCGGGGATTGCCGGAATGCGGGCTGGGCAGGGGCAGCCTGATCAAGGCCGGTGAGGCAATAATCGAAATTGGCTCCATCGGCAAGGATGCCTCGGAGAAGCACACATATTCCTACCGGGGTTTCAGCCTGCTGGCCGAGCGGGGATACTTTGGCCGGGTGATAAGGGGCGGCCGGGTAAAATCCGGTGATCCCGTGGAGCTGCTTTGAGGGCCGCAGGGCAGGACAGCCCGGGACATGCCGCTTAAACAAAACCCCTCCGGCGAGAGACGCGAATCCCTTGCCTGAAGGGTTTCTTGCTGGTCGGAGCGGCGGGATTTGAACCCGCGGCCTCTTGGTCCCGAANNCCTCTTGGTCCCGAACCAAGCGCGCTACCAAACTGCGCTACGCCCCGCCATGGGCAGATTGATTATAGCACAGCGTCCTCCAAATAACAACACGCGATCACATGCGAAGCCCCCGCCGGAGGAGCCGGAAGGCCGTGCAGCCGGATTGCCGGCCGGAGATCCTCCCCGGAGATCCGGTCCAATCACGCACAGCCTTGATTCTTGCTGTACTGAAAGGATTTCCAGGCCAAGTGTCAGGCGGATCTTCTTCGGTACACCTGCCGCTTTCTCGTGCAGTATGAAATGGCTTCTGCTGCTGCATAATAATTCTGAGTGAATTTAAGGGGTTACACAATGAAGGGGAAAGTAATACCACTGAAGCAGCGGGGCGACGGCGGAGTCTGCCGGAATGACGGCGCATCTGACAGGGTTGCGGAGGCGCTGCTCGCGGCGCCCATGCAGGAGGTGGATCGGATTCTCTGGCAAGCTTCAGCCAGGACCCCGGCAGCACTGCGCGATGGGCTTCTGGCTATTGCCGGAAAAGGCGAACGGGTCTGCCCTGCTCTTTTTCTCCTGATAACATCATCAGACCGGGATAGGTCGAGGTACCGTCTGGCCGCCTCCCTGGAAGCTCTGCACCTGGCCCTGGAGACCCATCGCGATATTTCCGGCACAGGCGACATGTCTCAGAAGGAAGCGATTCTGTGCGGTGATTTCTTTTTCGGTCTGGCTTTGACCCTGGCGGGGCCCCAACCTATTTTTATCCAGGGAATGTCCGAAGTGATCACCCGTTTTGCCACCGGGGTGATCAACATGCCCGCTGAACCGGCGGATGCCGGGGATCCCGGAGAGTATTTGCAGAGAATCTGCGATGGCAGCGCCTCGATATTTGCTCTCTCCTGCAGCCTTGGAGCCTCTTTTGGTGGTTTAAAGCCCGGCTGCAATGAAGCGCTTTCCTATTATGGCCTTTATCTGGGTATTAGCCTGCAGCTTAAACGTGAAGTGGAAAACTGCAAACAGAGCCTGCGTGCAAGGAAACCTGTCCCATGCTGCACCCTGCCCCTCATCTATACGCTTGGCAAAAGCCCCTTGCGCAAAAAGCTGTTGCAGATACTGGGCGGATCGCCATCCGGTGAGGATTACGATATTTTGCTCCAAGAGGTCAAACGGGCAAATCCCTGGCTTTATGCGGAGAAGATTATCGACAATTGTACTGCGAAGGCATACCAATCCATTGAACTGCTGCATGAAACGATGGATTCCACAACAACGGAGCTCCTGAAAAGCTACCTTTATTAATACTGTCCGGCAGATACAGTTGGAGCAGCCCGCTGCCGGGTTGCAGTAAAATGCATTCCTCCTTCCGGCTGGTGTCAACCTGTTATATGATTGGGGCAGACAGCAACTTAAAAAGGAGTGATTCGGTTTGAATCCCGAAAATGTGCTTGGCGAACTGATCAAGATCAATACAACCAATCCACCGGGTAATGAAACTGCGGCGGCGCGTTACCTGTACGGATTGCTAAAGGAGGCGGGCGTCGCCTGCGAGATAATCGAAGCCGTTGAGGGGAGAGGCAGTCTCGTCGCCCGCTTCGGCTCCGGTCCGAAGAAACTTCTCTACATGTCTCATCTAGATGTGGTTCCTGCAGGCGACGGTTGGGATTTTGCCCCTTTTTCCGGCGAAATCAGGGATGGATTGGTTCTGGGGCGCGGCGCAATTGACTGCAAGGATATGGCGACGGCCGGGGTCTGCGCCATGCTGCGGTTGGCCCGCGAAGGCGCCGCTTTGAACGGTGAGCTCATTGTTGCCGCTACTGCCGATGAAGAGCAGGGGGGCAAATATGGGGCGGGCCATATCGCCTCCCACTGTCCCGAAAAAATCATGGCGGATTTTGCGATAAACGAAGGGGCACCTTTCCCTTTGGAGATTAACGGCAAGATGATCTATTTCATCCAGGTGGGAGAAAAGGGGACGGCCTGGAACCGGATCAAGGCCAGGGGGGTCTCCTGCCACGGTTCTCTGCCCACCCTCGGCGAAAATGCAGTGGTGAAGATGGCCCATGCGGTGAGTGCGCTGGCCGGATACAGGCCGGAGATCATCCTGGTTCCCGAACTGACTGCGCTGCTGACGGAACTGGCCNNACATCGACACCACCTTTACAGAGATGCTGCGGGCCATGACCAGGATGACTGTTTCGCCGAACCTGATTCGGGGCGGATCAAAAACCAACATAGTTCCGGACTCCTGCGAATGTGATATCGACATCCGTACTCTCCCGGGACAGAACGCGGATTATGTAATGGGGGAAATTCACAATCTTGTCGGTCCGGAAATTGAACTGGCCCTGACGGAGTACCGTGAACCGACTTTTACATCTTCCCGGCTGGAGCCGTACCGGTTGGTCCGGCAGCTTACCGAAGAGCTTGTCGGCTCGAATGCAGTCTGCCTGCCTGTTATATCCACCGGCTCCACCGATTCGAAGTATTTGCGGAGCCTGGGCATCCCCGCCTACGGAATAGGCCATATGGATGCGGAATATGATCAGAATATTTCATTGACGATGCACGGCCGGAATGAACGTACCGATGTGAAGAGCCTGCGCCTGAAAACAGACTTTCTGACGGAGCTGGCCCGTCGTTACCTGGGCTGACCCGCAGGCTATTAAAGACTGGGAACCGCCTGCTGCCGCAATTTGCAGGAATAGATTTTATTTTGTCGAATTGTCATTGACAAAGGGAGGCGGTCCGGATGTACCAGAGGCTCGGACTCAGGATCAGGGCGTTGCGGCGTCTGAAACGGGTGACCCAGCAGGAGCTGGCCTCTATGATCAAGATCTCCGTTACTACGCTTAGCTGTATCGAAAGGGGCCGGAAAACCCCCTCACCGCAGCTGCTGGAAAGAATAGCCCGGCAGCTGGATGTGCCGGGGGAAGAGCTTTTTATGATCAGCGAGTGCGGTGGTGTCCTGAAGGCCGGGAAGATGCATGGCGGCGCCTCTGTTTGTTAACATTGGCCGGGTCCGTGTCGAACCTGCCCTGGCCCTTGCCCCAATGGCCGGGGTTACCGGCCATCCCTTCAGAATCCTGGCCAGGGAGTGTGGCTGCGGGCTCGTTTTTTCGGAGATGATTCATGCCCGGGCGCTGCTGCAGGAAAGCGGTTACAGTTGCAGGATGACCTATTTTCAGGAGGCGGAGCGGCCGGTGGGGCTGCAGATATTTGGCTCCGAGCCGGCGCTGCTTGCCGAAGCGGCTCGAAAGGTTGAGGCGCTGAAAGCGGATCTCATTGATCTGAACCTCGGGTGCCCCGCACCGCGCGTCGTACACAATGGTGAGGGCGGGGCGCTGATGCGGCAGCCCCGGCTCTGCAGCGCTATTTTTAAGGCAGTTACCCGGGCCGTTTCCCTTCCGGTGACGGTGAAGATGCGGAAGGGTTGGGATGAGCGGCAGGTTAGCGCCGTGGAGATCGCTTTACGCGCAGCAGAAGCCGGGGTTCGGGCCGTTGCTATCCACGGCCGGACTGTAGCCCAGGGATTCAGCGGGAAGGCGGACTGGGGGATCATCCGGGCAGTCAAGCAAGCCGTGGATATACCTGTATTTGGCAATGGTGATATCTGCTCCGCAGATGATGCTGCTGCGATCATCGATTACAGCGGCTGCGATGGTGTGATGATCGGAAGGGCTGCGCTGGGCAATCCCTGGATATTCAGACAGGTTAAAAACGGGCTGGAAGGCGGCCCTGCGGTGGAAGAACCCGGTCCGCAGGAACGGGTTGAAACCGCCCTGCGGCACCTTGACTTGCTCTGCAGCTTCAAGGGGAGTGAGGTGGCGCTGCATGAGATGCGGCGCGCAGCCGGATGGTATTTGAAGGGGTTTCCCGGGGCGGCGCAAGCGAGGCGCAGCCTCGGCGATGTTTCTACAGCAGGGGAGATGAGGAGGGTTCTGCAAAGGTTTGCCATTCCGGAGGAAAAATAAAACAGGAGGTGGATCGGTTTGTGCCAGTCAACGGTGTACCTGGTCAAGGACGGGCGGGAGGAGAAATTGATGGAGGATGTCAGCGTGATCACGCCGCAGGGCGATGAGATCTTGCTGGTGGGAATGCTGGGAGAAAGGAAAAAAGTCAAGGCCAAATTCAAAGAGCTCCAATTGATGGATCATCGCATCTTGCTAGAAGAATAGAGGCGGGACGGTTTCGGGGTTGTCAAAATCCGGGGTTGCCCCCTATGGGGCAGCCCTTTTTGGTGCAGTTGAACCCGGTTGTTCCGGTTGGAATGATTCAGCAGATCTTGCTTGCTTTTTAAAGGACGGGGTGATAGGATAATGATGTAAACAGAACTGTGCACAGGAGTGGCTGAAGGATGCGCTTTGAGAACATTGTGCGGATAGGCGAGAAACTGGTTAGCGTGGATCGCGCCGGGCGGTTGCTGGAGCGGGTTCTGGAGTTGCGGGCAACGGGGTTATCCCAACAGGAGGTAGCCCGGCGCCTTTCACTGGATCGCAGCTTTATTTCCCGCCTGGAGACCATCGCTGAGATCCGCAAGGGGAAAAGGGTGGCGGTGATCGGCTTCCCTGTCGAGAACAAAGAGGAGCTGGTAAATATTTGCCTGGATCTGGGTCTGGAATTTTTCTGGATCATGACCAACCGGGAGCGCTGGGAACTGGTCGATGACAAAAAGGCACTCGATTTTTTGAATCAGATTTTGCATCTTATTACCCGTTTAAGGGATTACGAGATTCTGGTGATGGCTACCTCAAAAAAATGGTATCGCCTTGCCGAAGCGCTTCTGGACTGTCAGATTGTCTTTTTGGACCTGGGTTCAACACCGCTTCATGAAGACAGGCGGGTTGAGACGGACCGGTTTCGCGATTTGATTGAGCAGGTGCTGAATGAACAGGGAAGAAGGGAGCAGGGTTAACATGAAACATGTAGTTGGAATAAGCCTGGGCTCATCGCAAAGGGACCATGCCGTTACCGTGGAAATGATGGGGGAAAAATGCAAGGTTGAGCGTTTCGGAACGAATGGCGACATGGGAAGAATGATCGAACTGATCAAAGAATATGATGGAAAGGTAGATGCTTTCGGCCTGGGGGGGATCGATCTTTATATTTCCGCCGTGGATAAGCGCTATATTCTGCGTGATGCCCGCAAACTCGTCCAGGCGGCGCAGCAGACGCCCATTGTTGACGGATCGGGACTGAAGCATGTTCTGGAGCGGCGGGTGATCGAATATCTGGCAGCCAATACCGATATCTTAAAGGAGCAACGCCGGGTGCTTCTGACCTGTGCCATGGACCGCCTGGGGATGGCCCAGGCACTCTTCGATGCCGGCTGCGATGTGACTCTGGGCGATTTTCTTTTCGTTCTCAATGTGCCGCTCCCGCTCAAATCTTTGAAAAGCCTGGCCCGTTTGGCCCGTTTTATTGCGCCCATCGTGGTCCGGCTGCCTTTTTCCATGATCTATCCCACCGGGGAGCAACAGGGAGAGAGCAAACCGCGGCAGATCAAGTACTTTCTGGAAAATGAAATTATAGCCGGAGATTTTCATTTCATACACCGCTATATGCCGCCGGAGCTCCCGGGCAAGATTGTGATTACCAATACCGTGACCAGTGAAGATGTGCGCCACCTGAAGGAGCGGGGTGTGAAAACCCTGGTAGCTACCACTCCGGAGATGGAGGGGCGTTCCTTTGGAACGAATATGCTGGAGGCGATCCTGATTTCGCTGGCGGGCAGCAAAAGTGAGCTCACGGAAGATCAATACAACCGGATGCTGGAAGACTTGAAGATTACGCCCCGTATTGAAGAGCTGCAATAACCCTTTGTGCGGTGGGCGGATGGGAGCGCCATGGTCGATCATTTCGCCATAATACATAACTATTCACAGCCGGTCCGGAGGGTCCGGCTGCCGTTCCTTCCGCCTTCCCTGTGGTACCGCTTTGCCCCCGTCAGAACAGCGACTCTGACCGGGGTGGGCTCGTCTTCGGGCCGGACTTCAGGTCATTTCTTATTTTTTAACTGCCATGACCGTCAACCGTCGCAGCGCCACCTGCTGAAAGGCCTTGTCCGGGCCGGCAGGAAGGCCTCACGCCTGGGCGCACGCATCATCGGTCTTGCTCCCTCCATGTCTGCAGTTCTGGGGGATATGGCGGCTGTGTTTGCCCGAAACCTGGGCCTGACGGTAACCGGCGGCCTGGGATACTCTACAATCGCCGCCATTGAAGGTTTGCAAGCGGCGGCGGCGTTGATGGGCATAAGTCTGGAGGGGGCGGCGGTTTTGGTTCTGGGGGCGGCTGAACCTCTTGGCGCCCTCTGCACGCAAATCCTGGCCCGCGACGGGATTAACTACATCACTCTGGTGGACGGCGACGACGCCCGGCTGGATCTTCTATCGCGCCGGGTTCTTTATGACTGCGGGGTGGCCTGCCGGGTCAGCATGCGGGCAAGCAGAGCAGCGGCGAAAGCAGACCTGGTTATCGCTGCCGGAGAATCGGCCGGCCGGATGCTCTCTCCCCACGATCTAAAAAGAGGTTCCATTGTCTGCAATCTTGGCGCAGGGGAGGGGTTTTCTTTGGGCATTGCCAATGAACGCTCCGATGTGATGTGCTTTGACGAAGCCGTGGTCCGGCTGCCCGGCGAAGCGGTACTGGACTGCGATCTGGGTCTTCCCGATGCATGCGTTCTCGCCTGGATGGCAGAAGCGATTCTATTGGCCCTGGAGCGCAGATATGACCGGTACTTTTGGGGGCGGGAAATGCGTCTTGAGAAGGTAACCGGGCTCAGGCGGCTCGCAGCGAAGCATGGCTTCATCGTTGCGGGGTTCACGGCGGCAAACCGTTACCTGAGTTTTACCTCTGTAAAAGAGATCAGAAACAACCTGCAGGAAATCTGCTGAAACAGCATTTGAAACAGGCCCTTCACATTGCAGGATCGCGTCCCCTTGACAATTGCTGTAACGCCATTTATAATACCTTTAAAATTTGTGATCATGGTTATGGAACTAGCTCGGAGCGGTGCGCGAAGTGTCAAAGTGTGGCTGACACTCTGGTTATAGGTTCTCAGGCAGTCCCTTTTTTATTTTCCGCCCAAACGCATATGCTCCGGGTAAAATTCATAGTACTGTAATGTTCTTTCGGGTAAATATTCTTTGAAGGGGAGAATCATTACATGGCCAACGAAGAGGTCCTTTTAACCAGGGATGGCCTGGAGAAGCTGGAGAAGGAACTGTTTTTCCTGAAATCAGTCAAGCGTAAAGATATTGCCGCCAGAATCAAGGAAGCCATCACCTACGGAGATATCACGGACAACTCGGAATATGAGGATGCCAAGAATGAGCAGGCCTTTGTGGAGGGCAGGATAATCACCCTGGAGAAAATACTCCGCAGGGCCCGGATCCTGGAAAAAGACGCCGGCAACAACAGTTATGTNNATCGTGGGCACTGCCGAGGCCGATCCCGGTGACAGCAAAATATCAAATGAGTCTCCGGTGGGCAGGGCCATACTGGGGTTGACCATCGGTGAAGAGGTCGAGGTGAAGGTGCCTGCGGGATCGCTTAAGTACAGGATCCTGGAAATAAGTTAATTTATTTGGAGGTAGTTAAATGGAGCAGGATCAGCTAAACGAACTGATGAAGGCCCGGCGCCAGAAGATGGTTCAGCTGAGGGAAAAAGGTGTTGAGCCCTTTGGCAGCAAGTTTGTTTCCAGCCACTACTCGGCAGATGTTATCGAACAGTATGACACACTGGGGGACAAAGAGATATCCCTGACCGGCAGGTTAACCGGCATCCGCACGCATGGCAAGGCTTCCTTTGCTGATTTGCAGGATTACAAGGGTAAAATACAGATTTATTTTCGTCTCGATCAACTGGGGGAGGAAAAATACAGCCTTATCGATCTTTTTGATATCGGCGATTTCATTGCAGTCCGGGGGACTGTTTTCAAGACGAAAAAGGGCGAAATAACGGTGGCGGTACATGATTATTGCTTCTTGACAAAGGCGCTGCGACCGCTTCCTGAAAAATGGCATGGATTAAAAGATGTAGAGCTGCGTTACCGCCAGCGCTATGTTGATCTTATTGTCAATGAAAAGGTGAGACAGACATTCATCAACCGCAGCAAGATCATTCAGACCATGCGGGACGTATTGAACGAGTGGGGTTTTCTGGAGATGGAGACGCCCATCATGCAAACCATTGCCGGCGGCGCCCTGGCCCGCCCCTTTATTACATATCATAATGCTCTCGACATAAAACTGTATTTACGCATTGCCACCGAGCTGCACCTCAAGCGACTTCTTGTCGGCGGGTTGGACAAGATCTACGAGATCGGGCGAATTTTCCGCAATGAGGGGATCTCCCCTTTTCATAACCCCGAGTTCACCTCCGTGGAAATATACCAGAGCTACGCTGACTACGAGGATATGATGTACATTACCGAGAACCTGATCTACCAGTGTGCCATGCGGGTATTTGGTAAAAGCGAGGTCACCTATCAGGGCGAGACCTACGATCTGACCCCCCCCTGGCAGCGGGAGACAATGATCAATATCGTGCGCAAGTATGCCGGAGTGGATTTTGAAAAGATCAGCGATGATGCCGGCGCTCTCGAAGCAGCCCGTGATGCCGGGTTGGAGCTGGGCGGCGAAAGCAGCTGGGGCGAGATCCTCAACCTCTTCTTTGACACTTACTGCGAGGAGCAGCTGCGCAAGCCCACATTTATCCTTGAATATCCCATTGATGTTTCGCCGCTGTCCAAGAAGATGAAATCGGATCCGCGGCTGACGCACCGCTTTGAGTGTTTCATTGCAGGCAAAGAGGTGGCCAATGCCTTTACCGAGCTGAACGATCCCATTGATCAGCGGGAACGGTTCGAGCGGCAGCTGACCCGCCGTGAAGCGGGTGATGATGAAGCCCACATGATGGATGATGATTTTGTTACCGCCCTGGAATATGGGATGCCCCCTGCGGGCGGTTTGGGCATCGGGATTGACCGCGTGGTGATGATTTTGACTGACAGCCCCTCTATCCGCGATGTCATCCTTTTCCCTACTCTGAAGCCGCGTTGAGAACCTGTTGTCTTTCTTTGGGCTGATCAGAGATAATAGTTTAATGAAATGAATTATTCCTGGGTGGAGAGATCTTCTATGGCATAATAAGGACATGGAGGCGTTGTAATTTGAATCATACTTTACCGGAGCCGTACAAGATTAAAGTGGTCGAGGCGATCAATCTGCTGCCGCCTGCGGAACGGGCCCGGCGGATCGAAGAGGCCGGTTTTAACACCTTTCTTTTGAAATCGCAGGATGTTTATATTGACCTTCTTACCGACAGCGGGACCAATGCCATGAGCGACAACCAGTGGGCCGGGCTGATGCTTGGCGACGAGGCCTATGCGGGGAGCGACAACTGGCTTCACCTCGAGGAGACGGTGCGGGAGCTTTTCGGCTTCAAATATGTGGTCCCCACGCACCAGGGCCGCGGCGCCGAAAACCTTATCTCCAGATTGTTGATCGAGCCGGGGATGTTTATTCCCGGCAATATGTACTTTACCACTACCCGGGCGCATCAGGAGATGAACGGGGGCACCTTTGTCGATGTGATCATTGATGAAGCGCACGATCCGCAGAGAGATGACATCCCTTTCAAGGGCGACGTTGATCTGAACAAATATGAGGCGCTAATAGATCGGGTCGGTGCGGAGAGAATTCCCTACATCTCGGTGGCTGTGACCGTAAATATGGCCGGCGGACAGCCGGTAAGCATGCAGAATTTGCGAGAAGTAAAGCGTTTTTCGGAAAAGCGGGGGATCAGGGTAATTTTCGACGCCACCCGCTGTGTGGAAAATGCCTACTTTATCAAGGAGCGTGAAGCGGGCTACGGTGACAAGAGCATTGCCGCCATTATTAAAGAGATGTTCAGCTATGCCGACGGCTGCACCATGAGCGGCAAGAAGGACGGCATCGTCAACATGGGCGGCTTTTTGGCCGTTAATGAGGAGGATCTCTACCGCCGGGCTTCCGCAATGGTGGTGGTCTTTGAGGGGATGCCCAGCTACGGGGGCATGACCGGACGCGACATGGAAGCCTTTGCGCGGGGGCTGCGCGAGGCCATGGAGTACGCCTATATCCGCCACCGGGTGGAGCAGGTGATCTCCTTCGGAGCCAGGCTGAGCGAGCTGGGCGTCCCCATAGTCAAACCTGTGGGCGGACATGCGGTTTTCCTGGATGTAAAGGCATTCCTGCCCCATCTCCCCCAGGAAAAACTGCCCGCGCAGGCCCTGGCGGCAGCCATTTATGAGCAATCGGGCGTGCGCAGTATGGAAAGGGGAATCGTTTCGGCGGGCCGTGACAAGGACGGCTGCGACTACTGCCCCAAGCTGGAGCTGGTCCGGTTGACCATTCCACGGCGGGTTTACACTGCAGCGCATCTGGAGTATGCTGCTGTGGCCATTGCCGGCGTCCATGAGCGGCGCAGCGAAATCAAGGGTTTGGAATGGGTCTATGAACCGCCGTTGCTGCGCTTTTTTACCGGCCGCTTCAAAAAACTTTAAAAGAAATAGCTTAATCCGTCTTTCTTTTGTTTGAGCGAGAAAAGGACAGATGACCAAGATCAATATTTATGTATGGCAATAGATAAAGTAAACGCAACCTTTGTTAAGGTGAATGCAACCCTTTTTGCATTAAGTCAGTCCAAAACCTGGATATACATGTAAGGATCGGTGGAAGGTGGATGTAAAAACAGCGACAAACATCCAAAAAAAAGATAGAATAATGTTTGACAAAGTGACGTCTCCATGTTATTATGAATTTCGCGCCCGTTGGGGCGCGGGAAGTTGTTCTTTGAAAGTTGAATAGGGTAAGGATGGTCCAGCGGGTTCTTTATCTTT
>MTKW01011834.1_pt1 | contig 22346 bp, 20 predicted proteins | sample 1042761 | NCBI WGS metagenome assembly MTKW01 (sample SAMN06205366, study PRJNA360243) | anaerobic digester metagenome | biome: Wastewater treatment plant; feature: Anaerobic digester sludge; material: sludge; isolation source: anaerobic digester fed with sludge from wastewater treatment plant ...
TCTAAATAAACTGTTAACCGCCTTTTCATCAAATAACGCAAGAAACTGAATTTTAATCTTAATGAATTGTTTTTTTTGAAAGAAGGCTGTGTCAGAGTATTGTGCATCCAATAAAAGACATTAGTATATTTATATTGTCATAACTTTGTATTTTTAAACTGCTCTGATTGTGAAAAGCGAATATATTATATATTTTTGCAAACTTAAAATTAACACTATTCTCGATTAAAATGTCAGAAGTCATAAAATTGCGGAAAGGGTTGGATATAAAGTTGAAAGGTGCGGCTGAATTGGTGCTTGAAACTCTGCCCCTCCCTGCTGTTGTTGCATTAAAGCCTACCGACTTTCCCGGTCTGACTCCCAAGATGAGTCTTAAACCGGGAGCTGAAGTGAAAGCGGGAGATGCATTGTTTTACAACAAGTATCACCCGGAGGTGATTTTCACTGCACCCTATGGAGGCAAGGTTGCCTCGGTTAACTTAGGTGAACGCAGGCGTATTTTGGAAGTGGTGATTGAAACAAATCCTCAGGCTGGTTTTGTGGAATTTAAATCGGGAGACCCTTTGAAGCTTTCTTCCGAAGAGATAAAGACTGAGCTTTTTAAAAGTGGTCTGTGGCCATTTATCAAGCGCCGCCCCTACGGTATTGTTGCTTTGCCCGATGATCAGCCAAAAGCTATTTTTATTTCCACCTATGACACTGCCCCGCTTGCACCCGACTATAACTTTATATTAGAAGGGCAAATGGGTACCTTTCAGACCGGCATCAATGCCCTTAGCAAGCTAACCGCTGGAAAAATATTTTTGGGGTTGAGTGAAAAGTCGGTGTTTGGGAATATCAAAAATGTTGAATACCGAATATTTGCAGGTCCACATCCGGCAGGTAACGTAGGTGTTCAGATTCATCATGTTTCACCGCTGAACAAGGGGGAAGTAGTATGGACAATTAACCCGCAGGATGTGCTGTTTATCGGAAGATTGTTTGAAACAGGCAAAACAGATTTTACTAAGATGTTTGCTTTAACCGGTTCAGAAGTGGAAAAGCCCAAATATTTTCAGACGCTGTTAGGAACCCAGGTTTCTTCGATAGTAAAAGGGCACCTGAAAGATGCAGGATACAAGCAACGGATAATCAGCGGAAATGTACTAACGGGAACAAAAGTGAATCCGATGAATTATGTTGGATTTTATGATTCACAAATTAGTGTAATTCCTGAAGGAGATGATTATGAACTGCTTGGATGGGCACTTCCCGGTGTGGATAAGTTCAGCGCTTCAAAAACTTTTCTTTCATCTTTGTTCCCCAAGAAGGAGTATGAACTCAATGCAAACCTTCACGGAGGTGAGCGTGCATTTGTGATGTCAGGGCAATATGAAAAGGTTGTTCCTATGGATATTTTTCCTGTTTTTTTACTGAAGGCTATTTTAGCCAATGATGTTGATAAGATGGAGCAATTGGGACTTTATGAAGTCATTGAAGAAGATTTCGCACTTTGTGAATATGTCTGTACTTCAAAAATCAAAGTGCAGAATATTTTACGAAACGGAATCAATACTTTGATTAAAGAGCTTGGATAAATTTAAGAAATATAATACAGTCTGATTCAGATGAAATTTTTAAAAGATTTTTTTGAAAGAACCGAACCCTACGTTCAGAAGGGAGCCAAATACCATTGGTTGCAATCTTTGCATGATGGGTTTTTTACTTTTTTGTTTGTGCCTAAGCACACTTCAAAAACCGGCACTCACATTCATGATTATATCGACATGAAACGCACCATGTCTGTAGTTGTTCTGGCATTAATTCCATCTTTGCTCTTTGGAATATACAATGTCGGTTTTCAACATTTCAAAGCCGTTGGTGAATTGGCCACGGTAAGTTTTACAGAGCTGTTTTTCTATGGATTTCTGAAAGTGCTCCCAATCATTATAGTCTCTTACGTGGTTGGTCTCGGAATTGAATTTGTTTTTGCCCAGTTACGCGGACACGAAATCAATGAAGGTTTCATTGTTTCAGGGATGCTCATTCCTTTGGTTATGCCCGTTGAAACTCCTCTTTGGATGATAGCAATTGCCACTGCTTTTGCTGTAATCTTCGGGAAGGAGGTATTTGGCGGAACGGGAATGAACGTCTGGAATCCGGCGCTTGTAGCCCGTGCATTTCTGTTTTTTGCTTATCCGGCATATATGTCGGGCACTTCAGTCTGGATACCCATTGCAGAAAATGATATTCCGGTTGATGGCTTTACCGGTGCAACAGCGCTGGCTGATGTGGGAGCAGGGAATTTTAATTTTAGCTTTAGTGAAGCTTTCTGGGGATTCATGCCCGGCTCAATTGGCGAAACGTCAGTTTTTGCCATTTTGATAGGAGCAATCATTTTGATAATAACCGGGATAGGGAGCTGGAAAATTATGGTTTCCACTGTTGCCGGTGGAGTTGTTGCGGGATTGTTGTTTAATATTTTTGCCGTCAATCCATTGATGGAACTCCCATTTTGGCAGCATCTGTTCCTTGGCGGATTTGCTTTTGGTACTGTGTTTATGGCAACTGACCCGGTTTCTGCAGCACAAACAGAAAAGGGAAAATGGATTTACGGTTTTCTCATTGGCGCTTTGGCAATTATTATTCGGGTTGTGAATCCTGCTTACCCCGAAGGAATGATGCTTGCAATTCTTTTGATGAACACTTTTGCTCCGCTAATTGATTACTATGTTGTGCAGGGACATATCAGCCGCCGGCTTAAGCGGGCAAAACTTTCTGTGTAATTAAAAAACATTGATTATGGACAGGAATAGTAATATATATACATTTATTTATGCATCAGTGATGGTTATTTTTGTGGCTGCCGTTCTTGCTGCAGTTGCAATGTCGCTGAAGCCTCTACAGACCCGGAATTTCGAAATCGAGAAAAAGCAGAATATTCTGGCATCTGTCAACATTGCTGCCACTGTGGAAAACACAGAGGAAATTTATGAAAATAATATTAAAAACCAGTATGTTATTGATTCAAAAGGCGAAAGGATAGATGGGGTAAACGCATTTGATGTTGACCTGAAAAGGGAAAAATCGAAACCGCTGGCAGAACGAAATCTGCCCGTGTTCGAGTGTGAAACTGAAAGCGGATTGAAATATATTTTCCCATTGTATGGAGCCGGATTATGGGGTCCTATCTGGGGTTTTGTTTCATTAGATAAAGATATGGATACAATCTATGGTGCCTTTTTTGATCACGAAGGGGAAACCCCGGGGCTTGGTGCCGAAATTTCAACTGTAAAGTTCCAAAAGGAATTTAAAGGGAAAAAACTTTTTGATGATTCCGGAAAACTTGTTTCAATAACTGTTAAAAAAGCAGGACAGAATGCGCCTGCCGAGCATAGTGTTGATGGAGTCTCTGGCGGTACTATTACAAGTAAAGGGTTGGAAGATATGCTTTTGACAGATTTTACCAATTACAAAGAATTCTTATTAAAGATTAAATAAATTGCAATGAGCGAACCACTTTTTTCAAGAAAAAACTTGAAGTTGCTGACCGACCCGCTGAATGACAGCAACCCGATTACTGTACAAGTTCTGGGAATTTGTTCGGCGCTTGCGGTAACAGCACAATTAAAACCTTCAATTGTTATGACCATTTCGGTTATAGCGGTTATTGGTTTTTCTAATATTATCATTTCACTTTTACGAAATACTATTCCCAACAGGATACGGATTATTGTCCAGCTCGTGATTGTTGCAATGTTGGTTATTTTAGTTGACCAGGTACTAAAGGCTTATGTTTATGATGTGAGCAGGCAGCTTTCGGTTTTTGTCGGGTTGATTATCACCAACTGCATCATCATGGGGAGGATTGAGGCATTTGCTTTAGGAAACCGCCCCTGGCCATCATTCCTCGATGGAGTGGGCAATGCGGCAGGTTATGGTGTTATTCTTATCATTGTTGGATTTTTTCGGGAGCTGTTTGGCTCCGGCTCAATATACGGCTACCGGGTTGTCCCGGAAAGCTGGTATGTTGTCAACGGAGGATTTTACGAAAATAACGGGATGATGATTTTACCTCCGATGGCTCTAATAACTATCGGGATTATTATTTGGGTGCAGCGCAGCCGCAACCGCAAATTAATTGAAGATTAACCGGTAAAAACTGATGATATGGAAAATCTGATAAATATTTTTATCAAATCAATTTTTATAGAGAACATGATTTTCGCCTATTTTTTAGGTATGTGTTCTTATCTGGCAGTTTCGAAAACAGTGAAAACGGCTATGGGATTAGGTATAGCAGTAACTTTTGTGTTGGCTATCACCCTGCCGGTTGATTATATGCTTGAGAATTATGTGTTAAAGGAAGGTGCACTGGTATGGTTAAGTCCGGAACTTGCTGATGTGGATCTCAGTTTCCTCTCTTTTATCATGTTCATCGCCGTTATTGCATCTATTGTGCAGCTGGTTGAGATGGTTGTGGAAAAATTTACTCCGGCGCTTTATAATCAGCTGGGGATTTTTCTTCCGCTGATTGCGGTAAACTGCGCTATTTTAGGTGGCTCTCTTTTTATGCAGCAGAAAGCATTTCTGAATGTGGCTGAGGCAACTGTTTACGGGCTCGGCTCAGGTATTGGATGGCTTCTGGCTATCATTGGCATTGCTGCAATTCGTGAAAAAATACAATATTCCAATGTGCCGGCACCTTTGCGCGGTCTGGGTGTAACGTTTATTGTTACGGGCCTCATGGGTTTGGCATTCATGGGATTTATGGGAATAAAATTATAAAATTCATTTTCAATGCTAATTCTTTCAACACAAATAACAATTATAGTTGCCAGTGTAGCCGTTTTCCTGAGCGTTATTGTGCTGCTGGTAGGTATCTTGCTGTTTGCCAAGAAAAAACTGATACCTTCAGGTGAGTTACAAATCAGCATTAACGACGGGGAGCATGAAATTATGGCAGAGCCCGGGAATACGCTTCTCACAACACTTAGCAACAATAAAATATTTCTTCCCTCGGCGTGTGGTGGCGGTGGAACATGTGCCATGTGCCGGTGTCAGGTGCTGGAAGGCGGTGGCTCAATCCTGCCCACAGAAACCAACTTCTTTACAAGGAAAGAGCAAAATGACAACTGGCGCCTGGCATGCCAGGTGAAGGTGAAGGATAATCTCAAAATAAAAGTTCCGCAGGAAGTTTTGGGAGTTAAAAAATGGGAGTGCGAAGTGGTGTCCAATAAGAATGTTGCTACGTTTATTAAGGAATTTGTGGTGAAACTACCTGAAGGGGAAAACCTTAATTTCAAATCAGGCGGATACATTCAGATTGATGTTCCCAAAGTTGAAGTAGATTTTAATACTATTGATATTGATGAGAAATATCGCGATGAATGGGAGAAGTTTGGAATGTTCAATCTGAAAATGAAAAACCCGGAGCCGACATTCCGTGCCTATTCCATGGCAAATCATCCTGCCGAAGGCAATATGATCATGTTGAATATCCGAATTGCGACACCTCCCTGGGATCGTGCCAACAACGCTTTCAAGAAAGTGAATCCGGGTATTTGCTCCTCTTATATCTTTTCACTCAAACCGGGCGACAAAGTGGATATTTCAGGTCCCTACGGAGATTTTTTCCTGAAAGACAATGATAACGAGATGATGTTTATTGGCGGTGGAGCAGGCATGGCGCCGATGCGATCGCATCTTTTCCACCTCTTCCACACGGTAAAAGAACGTAATAAAAAAATTTCTTTTTGGTATGGAGCCAGGTCATGGAAAGAGGTCTTCTACTACGACCAGTTCCGTGAAATTGAAAAAAATTATGACAATTTTGAGTTTCATCTGGCACTTTCAGAGCCACTCCCCGACGACAAATGGGATGGGCCCACCGGTTTCATTCATCAGGTGATTTATGACAATTACCTGAGCAAACACGAAGAACCGGAAGAAATCGACTACTATCTCTGCGGCCCGCCAATGATGAACGATGCCGTGCAAAAAATGCTCTATAATCTGGGTGTTCCCAGCGATAATGTAGCTTATGACGACTTTGGAAGCTGATGCTTTCAAAATTAAAAAGGGTTGCTAATTTTCCGGCAACCCTTTTTAGTTTTCCGTGGATTTTTTGGCAGATGGCTTTTCTGTTATTAGTGATAATTTGAACCGGTCTTTGGAAAAGTTAGTACTTGTCTGCTGTTTTAAAATACTTAACGGTTGAATTCCCTATCTTTGGGATTATGAAAAAATAAATCATACTTGCATGAACAGAAAAGATTTTCTTCAAACTATCGGATTTGGAGCAACGGCATTTTTTGTCAATTCTTCTCCTTTGGCAGCAGGGAATAGCCCTTCAGGTAAATTGGCAGGAAATTATTCTTCAGATTTATCTGAAAATATTATTGACCCGATTGTCCCTTTTAAGTTTTATGGAAACAGAAAGCAATTTATGCTCAGGCAACTCATTGAAATGCGGGAAGAATACGGATTCAGGCGTTTCCTGCTGACGGGTCCAAACGAGGAAGTTCGTTTGTCGGGCTTTCCTTCCCCGGATATTTACACTTCAATTGGAAATCAGATACTGGAAGTGAAAAATGAGTTGGCCAAACATGATATTGAGATTGGCTGGTGGTGTGCACCCACATTCAGAATGGGTGGCGGCGCTCCCTTTCAGTACATTACAGGAATTGACGGAGCCGTTTCGGGTACAACTCCCTGTCCTCTGGATAAAAGATTTCAGCATATTTTCAGTGAATATATAACCACAGTTATAAAGATTGCCAATCCTTCCATTATTCAGTTTGAAGATGACTATGAACTGTCATGGCAGCCGCCTGTTTCGTTTGGCTGTTTTTGCCCGCTCCACCTGAATGAATTTGCTTTGATGGAGAATAAAAAATATTCACGTGAAGAGCTGTTGGAAATATTTCGCACTGTTACACCGGAAAGCGTTTGGTTACGAAGGAGATGGGCTGATTTGAGCAGAAAGTCGCTTGTTGAATTTGCAAAAAAAGTGCGCAGCGAAATTGATAAAATTGCACCTGATACCCGCATTTCCTTATGCCAGTCGGGAGTGTCTGATTTTGACGGATTTTTCATTGAAGATGTTGCTTCTGCACTGGCAGGAAAAACCAGACCGCTGGTTCGTCTTTACGGAACAAATTATTCCTCCTTTGAAGACATTTCTATTCCGGAAACTGTCTTTCATGCACTTTACAGCAAACAGCACCTGCCCGGTGATTTTGAATGTATCCATGAATCCGATACCTATCCGCATACCCGGTTTTTCATGTCGTCAAACAAGTTGAAAAGTCTGATGACGGTTACTCTTTCATACGGGCTGGATGATTTTCTGCTGTACGCAACACAATATCTTGATAATCCGATTGAGGACAAAGGCTACGTAAAAATGTTCAGGGATGAACATAAGCGTTTTAATACGATTAAAAGTGAGTTGCAGAATTGCAGACTGGCAGGTTGTGAGGTTGTCTATAAGCCCGACGGGCATGTCTTCATCCCATATACTCATGGGGTACCCTCGCCACCGGTCAATGATTGGATGCGTGTTTTGGGAAGATTTGGAATTCCTTATACATCAAAAGAGGGGNNCTCAAAGGCGGTCTTTTGCTGGATGCGTTTGCTGCAAACATTCTTTTCGAAAAAGGGTGGGGTAAATATTTAGGTGTAGATATCCGCCCACGAAATCAATTAAGCTTTTGTTATGAGGGAATACGCAAACAAAAAATTGAAAATATTGAAGGAGACCTGATGTATAATTTTGCTTTTGCACCGGCAGGAAATGAGGGGAGTTTATTTTATGAGCTGAGTCCTCTGAGCGCTGAAACAGAAGTCATTACTGATTTTTTAGATCAGAATGAAAAACCGGTGATTCCGGGTCTGGTCCGTTTCAAAAACAGCCTTGGAGGGCGTGTTGCCATCATCGCTTATGATTTAAGGGGAAACCGCTCCTCTTCAGTATTCAATTATAAAAAGAAAGAACTTATAAAGCAGACCATCGAATGGCTCGGAAACACTCCTTTGCCAATATTTGTTAAAGACAATCCAAATGCTTTTTGTGTCGTAAATGAATCAATTAATGGTGAATACACAGTAGCCACAGTCGTTTCGATGTGTGCTGATACTTTTGATTCCTACACACTGGAAGTTTCTCCGGAATTAGCCGAAGCAAAAATTGAGGTTTTAGGCAACTCAGGTTTATGGGAAAAAAGAGAAGTAATTCGGGATGGCAGAAAAATTAAATTCAGGGATGAACTTCACTATTTATCACCTGTAGTTTTAAAATTTTCAAAATGATAAGTTGTCTGAAAAGGAACAGGTTCGTTTCAGGCAGCTTTTCTGCCAATATGAGCAAGAAGAAATTAATGTCAGGGAAGTTTATTTTTTACGGGTAGTAATATATTCGATAAGCTCCATGAGAGAAGCACGTGCATCACTTTCAGGAAATTTTGCCAGATTGTTTAAAGCTTTCTCCTTAATCTCATGCATCTTTTGCTTTGCATAGTCAATTCCCCCATGATCTACGACGAGTTGAATAAGTTCATCAACATTCTTTTGATCGCTGTTCCCCCTTCTGATGAGTTTGAGCATTCGTTTTTTTTCGACAGATGAAGTGTTGTTTAAAACATAAAGCAAGGGGAGTGTAATCTTTTTTTCCCTGATATCGTTTCCGGCTGGTTTTCCCGTAACTCCTCCGAGGTGATAATCAAAAATGTCATCCTTTATTTGAAAAACAACACCGGCATCCAGTCCAATTTCATACATCTTTTCAATAACATTCTGGTTGTCGGTAACCGATGCCGCTCCAAGAGCCATACTTGTAGCAATAAGTGAAGCTGTTTTCTTGCGTATGATTTCAAAATATGTGGCTTCGTCAATATTGAGCCTTCTGCTTTTTTTAATCTGAAGAATTTCCCCTTCGCTCATCTCCTGCACAGCTCGGGAAATTAGATGTAAAAAATTGAATTTTTCGTATTCAGCCTGTAGCATTAATCCCTTTGCCAGAATGTAGTCGCCTGTGAGAACAGCTAACTTGTTGCGCCATAGGGCATTGATTGAAAATGTGCCGCGACGCTCATAGGATTCATCAACCACATCATCGTGAACCAGTGTTCCGGTATGCAGCAATTCAATGGAGCAGGCAGCAATTTTAGTGAATTCATTAATGTCGCCATGCATTTTCGCTGAAAGAAAGACAAACATGGGGCGCAATTGCTTCCCTTTGGTACGGTACAGGAAGTTTAGTATAGTATGAAGTAACGGAATTTCGCTTCTCAGCGTTTTCTTGAAAAATGCCTCAAATTCCTTGAACTCCTTCTCTATCGGTAATCGAATGGATTTTATTTTACTCATCCGGAATTTAAACTTTACACTTTGAATGAATTAACGAACATAGAATATTTTGCTTGAAAAAATCTAAAAAATCTAAAAATTATTTTTAATCCTCCATTCTATACTATGCAGACTGCCATCTGCCAACTTACAAAAGTGTATAGATTTATCTCGTTTTCGATATATGAACAGTCAGAACAGAATCAATGGAACAGCAATATCATTGAATATTCATATATTTGTACTTTCTAATAATAAAGAATAATGCTAAATGCCAGAATTTTAGATAAGGACAAATTGGATACTGCGGCAAGTATGCTGAAAGCAATTGCTCATCCTATGAGAATTGCCATTTTAAAATACCTTGAAGGCGGGAAAAGACTTACAGTTACTCAAATTCACGAGCTGTTAGGCATTGAGCAATCAACCACATCTCATCATTTGGGAATTTTGCGCAATAAAGGAGTGCTTTGTTCCAGCCGTGAAGGGAAGAATACATTCTACTATTTAAAGCACAACATTCTGAGCCAGATTGTGGATTGTCTTGAAACATGCACTTGCGACTAAGCAGTCTCATTAAAAGCAAATGCGATATGCGTCATACTGCTATTTGGTGAAAAAATTTAACTGCGAAGAATTACGCAGTATGTGGCAAAGGAACACAAAATGGGAAGCCCAAAGTTCAGGTTTAATAAGTAAATGATATTGTGAAACATGCATAAAAATTAGATTTTTTTTGCAATAAAAAAAGTCACCACTAATTGATTTAATGCCAATTATGATTATATTTAACAGATTTTTGTTATCAAATTATTTGTAATTACATTATACTTAGCAGATTAAAATTTTTGTTATGGAGAAAAATTCGAGTAAAAGTGCGGTATCAAGGAGGGCATTTCTTGGTACCACAGCTGCAGCAGCGGCAGGATTAACGATTGTTCCGAGCCATGTTGTGGCAGGATTGGGACATAAAGCTCCCAGCGATAAGCTTAACATTGTGGGTGTAGGTGTTGGCGGAATGGGATTTGCCAACCTTAAAAATCTGGAATCTGAGAATATCATCGGATTATGCGATGTTGACTGGAAATACACCGGTGGAAATGGTGTTTTTGACAGATATCCGAAAGCCAAAAAGTACGTGGACTGGCGCCGGATGTATGATGAGATGGGTAAAGATTTCGATGCAGTTGTAGTAGCTACGGCTGACCACACTCATGCAATTATTGCAGCTCATGCAATCACTATGGGTAAACATGTTTATGTGCAGAAACCACTTACTCACACAGTGTATGAATCACGCTTGCTGACCAAATTGGCTGATAAGTACAAAGTGGCAACATCAATGGGTAATCAGGGGTCTTCGGGTGAAGGAGTGAATCTGACAACCGAGTGGCTTGCCAATGGTGAAATTGGCGAAGTAACCAAAGTGGAAGCATTCACCGATCGTCCAATTTGGCCACAGGGTCTCAATACACCTGAAGTTGGACATTGGGTTCCTGAAACTCTTGATTGGGATCTGTTTATTGGTCCTGCCAGAATGCGTCCGTTCAATGAAATCTATCATCCCTGGAACTGGCGTGGTTGGTGGGATTTCGGCACAGGCGCTTTGGGCGATATGGCATGTCATATTCTTCATCCGGTATTTATTGGTCTTGAGTTAGGGTATCCAATTCATGCTCAGGGTAATTCAAGCTTGCTGCTGAACGATTGCGCCCCTGTGGCAGAGTCAGTGAAACTTACTTTCCCCGCCCGTGCGCCTAAGCGTGCATGGAAAGGCATGAAGAAAAATGCTCAGTTCCCGCAGGTTGATGTGCACTGGTATGATGGCGGCATCAAATGGGATTTGCCAGAAGGATGGCCGGCAGGAAAAAATCCAAACGATAGCGGTGGCGGTGTAATTTTCCACGGAACAAAGGACAAGCTGATTTGTGGATGCTACGGTGTTAATCCCTGGTTGCTTTCAGGTCGTGTGCCAAATGCACCGAAGTTTAGAAGAAGAATTGAAAATGCCACCAGAGGCGGGCACGAACAGGATTGGGTACGCGCATGTAAGGAAAATCCGGAAACACGCGTTCCGACAGCTTCTGATTTCAGCGAAGCCGGTCCGTTCAACGAAATGGTTGTTATGGGTGTATTGGCAGTGCGTCTGCAATCACTGAACAAACAATTAGACTGGGATGGTGAAAAAATGGAATTCACCAATCTTAAAGATGACGAGACCATTCGAACTGTTGTAAAAGATGGTTTTGAAATTAAGGATGGGCACCCCACATTTGCAAAAACATGGACTGACCCGATTTCTGCAAAACAATTTGCAGCAGAACTGATTAAGCATACTTACCGGGAGCCTTGGAAATTGCCCGACATGCCTGCATAGTCAATTATGAAAAATAATAATGGGCGTTCGCATGCGGACGCCTATTTTTTTGACTTATTTTATGCACTTCTGTGCTAAAAACTGTTTATTTGTTGTTATTATTACCAAACCCAAAACCTGTAGGCAATTTTTTTGACTTTTTATAAAAAATATTACCTTAAAAACAAACAGGAGAAATGAATAAGAAAAAAAGCACAGTTTCCCGGCGAAATTTCATAGGCAGTTCTTTAACTGCAGCAGCAGGCTTTACTATATTACCTTCTAAAGTAATCGCAGGCTTAGGGCATCAGCCACCTTCAAGCAAATTGAATATTGCCGGAATAGGAATTGGAGGGCAGGGTTATATCAATCTTCGCAACATGGAAACAGAGAATCTTGTGGCATTATGTGATGTGGACTGGGACTATTCAGATAATAGCTTTAAGCGCTGGCCCCTTGCCAGGCAATATAAGGATTACAGGATAATGTTAGAAGAGCAAAAAGACATTGATGCAGTTGTTATCGCAACACCCGACCACTCTCATGCACTACCCGCAGTTTTGGCAATGCGTGAAGGGAAACATGTATTTCTACAGCAGCCTTTGGGACATTCAGTGTATGAATCGCGTATTTTGGCAGAAACTGCTCAACGATATGGTGTAGCAACCCAAATGGGGAATCAGGGAAATTCGGGAGATGATATTCGCAGAATTTGTGAATGGATTTGGGCAGGTGTAATTGGCGAAGTTATGCATGTGGATACCTGGACTACCCGCCCCACGTGGCCACAGAATATCTTTAAACCTGAGCGTAGCAGAAGAGTTCCACGAGATTTAGACTGGGATTTATTTATTGGTCCGGCGCCAATGAGAGAATTCAATCCGGTTTATCATCCCTGGAACTGGCGCAGCTGGTGGGATTTTGGCGCAGGTGCATTGGGAGATATGGGAACTCATATTCTTGATCCGGTATTTAAGGCACTGTTGCTGGGGCATCCCAGTTCTATAGAAGCCAATTCTTCAGATTTTAATATCGATTCACCTCCAAATTCTCAGGTTATCCGGTTTGAGTTTCCGAGAAGGGACAATTTGCCAAAAGTGGCTATGCCGGAAGTTACCGTAAATTGGTATGACGGAGGATGGCTGCCTGCAAGACCCTCTGAATTGAGAGATGGTGAAATGTTAGGCGATGAAAATGGCGGCTCTATTTTTTACGGAACCCGGGGAAAAATCATGTGTGGTGCCTATGCGAAGAATCCTACTCTTCTTCCCACCGGCGAAATGGAACATTTTAACGAGCCTGTTAAAACTCTCCGGAGAATTTTTAATCCTAACGAAGGCGGTCACGAACAGGACTGGATTAGAGCTTGCAAGGAACCGAAGGCTACCCGCCTTGAGGCATCTTCCAATTTCAGTTATTCCGGTCCGTTGAGTGAAGTAGTTGCTTTAGGTGCATTAGCTGTAAAATTGCAAAGTCTTCAGCGAAAATTGCTGTGGGATGGCGATAATATGCGTTTTACAAATATCGGAATGAATGATGTTCTCCGGATTCTTACAAAAAGTCAGTTTGAAGTGGTAAATGGAAACCCGAGAACAAATAAGGAATATGTAACGATACAGGCATATCAAAAAGCCGAGGAGTGGATTCGTTATAATTACAGACAGGGTTGGGAGCAAATCTAAAACAGGGTGCTTTGAAAATTTCAATTTAAACCACAAAATATTAATTAGTTATGACACAACGAAGAGATTTTATTAAGACAAGTTTAGTGGGCACTACCGGGATTGCAATTGGCGGGCTGGGCTTCAGTGCCAAATCCTATGGCTCTATTATGGGAGCGAATGAAAGGATTACAATGGCAGTAATCGGAATTCGAGGACAGGGAGGTTCACACATTAAGAATTGGTGTTCATTGAAAGAGAACCGGAATGTTTTTTTGAAAACAATTTGCGATGTGGATGAGCTGACATTTGCCGATCGTTCTAAATTCATCGAAGAGGCTATGGGCAAAAAGCCTGCTACAGAATGGGATATGAGAAGGGTTTTTGACGACAAGGAGATTGATGCGGTTTCGTTTGCAACACCAAACCATTGGCATGCGCTGGGAACAATCTGGGCGTGTCAGGCCGGGAAGCATGTTTATGTTGAAAAACCGTCAAGTCATAATGTTTATGAAGGGCGCAAGATGATTGAAGCTGCACGCAAGTATAATGTACGTGTTCAGGTTGGTTTTCAGAACCGCTCCATCGCAAATGTCATTGAGGCAATGAAGTTTTTGCATAAAGGAGGAATCGGAGATGTGTATATGGCAAAAGGTTTGTGCTACAAACCCCGTGATTCTTTCGGTATTGCCGAAGACGCTATGCCGCCTGCAAATCTGCACTATGANNCACCAGTTTGACATAGCACGTTGGGGATTGAACAAAAATGAACATCCCGTAAGAATTTACAGCACCGGAGGCATATACGGAATTAGCCCCAAAGAGTGTTCTCAGGAAACACCAAATACGCAAACTTCGTTGTTTACATACGAGGATGGGAAAATACTGGAATTTGAAACCCGGGGAAGATTCACACATGGCGAATCAAGCCTTGACATTAAAATCGGAAATATGTTTTATGGAACCGACGGCTACCTTGAGCTAAACGGAAGCACATGGAAAGCGTTCAGGAAAAGGGAAACAGAGCCATTTGCCGGCTCCTCCAAAGAGAGCTCCGATGTGCCAAAAGATCCGACTTTCCTGGCTCCTCCGGGAGGAACCGAGCACTATGCCAACTTTATAGATGCTATCCGCTCAGGCAGCAATTATAATTTGCATTGCGATATCACCGAAGGACACTACTCATCTTCACTCCCAATAATTGCAAATATCTCCTATTTGTTGAAAAGAGAACTTACATTCAAGGGTGCTTATGAGAAATTTGCCAATGATCCTGAAGCCGATATGATGCTCACCAGAAATTATAGAAGACCATACGTGGTTCCGGAAGAGGTTTAAAGCAAAAAGTCCGATATTTTAAAATATCGGACTTTTTGTTTTCACATACAGAGTAGATAAAGAAAAACCCCGGAGCCTCTGCCCCGGGGTTAAAACTAAACCTAACTAAACCAAACTTATGAAAAAACAGCAAATTATGTATTATGTAACTACTACCTTAAAATGAACTTTTAGAACTCATTTAATTGTTTTCATGTCTGACTAATAATTATCAAATACTGTGCCAAAAAGCCATAAAAATTAAGTTTATCAGTAAGAAAATCACAAAAATCGTGCTTTTGTAAATAAATTTGTGCAAAAAATCAAAATAGAGAGTTCTGTTCATCTTAGCTTAAAGGTTTTTTTACATCAATTTCAACAATGTATTTATGTTTGAAATATTAATGTTGTCGGAATTCCCCAAAATGTAGAATTCAAAAAATAGGTATCTTTGTGAAAAATTTGCAGCAGCCGGCAATTATTAAAAAAATAGATGACAAAGGGTATATGAACAACATTCGCAATTTTTGCATTATTGCACACATTGATCACGGGAAAAGCACACTTGCCGACCAGTTCCTCATGCACACCAATACTATTGGAGAAAGAGACATGCGCAATCAGGTTCTGGATAATATGGATTTGGAAAAAGAGAGAGGTATTACAATAAAAAGCCATGCAATTCAGATGGATTATCAACAAAACGGAATTGACTATAAGCTTAATCTGATTGATACACCCGGGCATGTTGATTTCTCCTATGAGGTTTCCCGTTCAATTGCTGCATGTGAAGGAGCATTGCTCATAATTGATGCAACGCAGGGAATTCAGGCTCAAACCATTTCAAATCTTTATCTTGCTTTGGAACATGACCTGGAAATTGTTCCCATACTCAACAAAATGGACCTTCCGAATGCAATTCCCGAAGTGGTAGAAGATCAGATTATTGATTTGATCGGATGCAGCAGAGATGATATTATTCATGCAAGTGGCAAAACCGGGATGGGTATTCAGACCATTTTGGAGAGAATTATAGAAAGAATACCTCCTCCAGCCGGAGATCCGAAGGCACCGCTACAGGCATTAATATTTGATTCGGTTTTTAACTCCTTTCGCGGAGTCATTGCCTATTTTAAAATTGTCAATGGCATGATTAAAACCAAAGACATGGTGAAGTTTGTAGCAACAGGCAAAGAGTATGACGCAGATGAAATTGGGATTTTGAAACTTGGCATGTCGCCACGCAACATGCTTTCTGCCGGTGACGTAGGCTATATAATCTCAGGAATAAAAACTGCGAAGGAGGTGAAAGTTGGTGATACGATTACACATGTTGACCGTCCGTGCGATAAGGCAATTTCAGGATTTGAAGAGGTGAAGCCAATGGTTTTTGCAGGTGTGTATCCCATCGATGCCGATGACTATGAAGATCTGCGAAATGCAATGGACAAACTTCAGCTGAATGATGCTTCCCTTACTTTTGAGCCGGAGTCTTCTGCCGCTTTAGGCTTTGGATTTCGCTGCGGATTTCTTGGCTTGCTGCACATGGAAATTATCCAGGAAAGGCTGGAGCGGGAATATGACATGAACGTTATCACAACCGTTCCCAACGTTTCGTATATGGTGAATTTAATTGACGGCAGTCAGGTACATGTTTACAATCCGTCGGGCTTGCCAAGTCCTAATTACATTGACACCATCGAAGAACCCTACATACGGGCAAGTATTATCACCGCTTCTGAATATATAGGGCAGGTAATGAATCTTTGCCTTGATAAAAGGGGAACGCTGGTAAACCAAAGTTATCTGACGGCAGAGCGTGCCGAACTGGTTTTTGATTTGCCGCTTGGCGAAATTGTTTTTGATTTTTACGACAAGCTAAAAAGTATCTCACGCGGATACGCTTCATTTGATTATCATATCAGCGGATACAGAGCAGCTAAGCTCGTCCGGCTTGATATTTTNNCCTTTTGGCCGCCGTATTTGCGAAAAGCTGAAAGAACTGATTCCCAGGCAACAGTTTGATATTGCAATTCAGGCAGCTATTGGTTCAAAAATCATTGCACGTGAAACCGTAAAGGCTCTTAGAAAGGATGTTACGGCAAAGTGCTATGGCGGTGATATTTCCCGGAAACGTAAACTTTTAGAGAAGCAAAAGAAAGGGAAGAAGAGAATGAAACAGGTGGGTAACGTGGAAGTGCCACAAAATGCATTCTTAGCAGTTCTGAAGTTGGATTAAAAAGTTGATACCCCCGGTTTTCGCTAAAAAAATAAATTTTCTACGGCTCTATACAATTAGTTTATAGCCCTTTCCGTGTATGTTGATAATCTCCACTGAGGGTTCATCCTTCAGGTGCTTGCGCAATTTGGTAATATAAACATCCATGCTTCGGGCGTTGAAATAATTATCATCAATCCAGATGGATTTGAGGGCATAATTTCTTTCCAGAACTTTGTTGGCATGCTGACACAGCAATTTTAGCAATTCAGATTCCTTGGTAGTCAACTTTATTGTTTTTTCTGTGTCGGTCATCGTTTGTTTCAGGGTGTCAAAGGTGTATCTGCCTAAAGTAAAAACCGGATCACCTGCATTTAGCAAATCCTGGGATGTTCTTCGCAAAATAGCCTCGATTCTGAAGATGAGCTCTTCCATGCTGAATGGCTTTGTGATGTAGTCGTCAGCACCAAGCTTGAAGCCCTCAATGACGTCTTCTTTCAGATTTTTGGCCGTGAGAAAAATAATGGGGATTTCGGTGTTCACTGCCCGAATATCTTTGGCTAAAGAAAACCCATCCTTTCTGGGCATCATGATATCCAAAATGCAGATGTCAAAATAATCCCTCATGAAACCTTTGTATGCGGCTTCGCCGTCGGGATAGAGCTTTGTGTCAAAGCCTTTTGCAACAAGATACTCTTTAAGCAATAACCCGAGGTTTTCGTCGTCTTCCGCCAATAATATTTTTGTCTTTTGTTCCATTTTCATTACTTATGTCAGGTAACAATATACTAAATTTTGTCCCCTTATTTATGATACTTTCAATATTTATTTTTCCATTGTGCAGTTCCACAATTTTCTTCACATAACTTAACCCGAGTCCAAAACCTTTTACGTTATGCACGTTGCCTGTGGGTACACGGTAAAACCGGTCAAAAATATGTGACTGATGCTCTTTTGCAATGCCAATACCCCGGTCAATAAATGAGATGTTGACCATGTTTTCTTTCTTTTCAGAGGTAACTGTAATTTCCGGAGATCCGTTGCTGTATTTCATTGCATTGTCGAGCAAATTGAGAAAAACATTGGTGATATGCACTTCGTCTCCTTTGATAGTTACACTTTCGGTATTCAGTTCTGACAAAAGCACACCATCCTTGCTTTTAACACGTATCTCAAAATTGTTAATTACATTTCGCAGCGTATCATTGATATCAAATTCCTTAAATTTTAATTTAAGGCGTCCTTCGTTAAATACTGCCATTTGCAACACCTTCTCTACCTGAAAACTTAACCGCTTGCTCTCCTGATTAATAATTTTGGAAATATGCTCAATTGTTTTTGGAGTGTTGGTTATGCTTCCATCTTCCAGCATCTGACTTGCCAGAGAAATAGTTGATATTGGAGTTTTAAGTTCATGGGTCATATTGTTGATAAAGTCATTTTTAATCATTGAAAGTTTCTTCTGTCTGAAAATGACAAAAATGGCATATGCAAAAATTGCTATCAGTAAAGTTGTCAGAATAAATGTGGGAATGATTGTAAAACCGGTTGTTCTCAACAAAAAACCTCTTCTTTTCGGAAAATAGACGTAGAGATAGTTGGGCTGCTGCCCGTCAAAATCATAGGGGAAAAGCAAACTGGTGTACTCCTTTTTTCGAAAAGGATAATACACAGAGCTTCCCATAATGAATTTGTCTTCTCCAAGATTTGAGCTTCGTACTGCATATTTATAGTCAAGTTGGATTCCTGCCTCCTGAAAAATGGTGTCGATTGCTTCGGCAAGAAAAAGGGAATCGATTCGTTCGCGGAGCGGCCTCCCCTCCAGTAAAATTTTGTAGTTTCTCCAGTGCGTATCTGCAATCCACCTTTCCATTCGTCGTTCAATATTCAGGTTGAATTCGTGCAGTTGATCAAATGATGTTGCTTTGTTAATCCTGTTGGAAATTCCTTGCCCGGAAGGGACTGAATCGGAGAGAATAACCTGATACTCCTCATGAAAATTTCCGAAAATTTTGCTCTCAGAAAGATGAAATCTGAAACTTCCGGAAAAACGCCCAATCTCCTGGCGCGGGAAAATATTAATATTTCCCGGGGCATTGGATTCTCCGGGTAATTTGCCGGCGCGGGCGCTCTCGCGGGCAACGCGCTCCTCATGAAGTTCGAGCTGGTCAACAACCCTTTTTAAAGCACCTTTTACCATCTGGTCGAATTGCTCTTCCCGGATTTCAGAGGCGCTCTTTATGAGGTTGGTTTGAATCAGGATTAAACCCGAAAGAACCAATGTCATCAGAACAATTAAGGTCCACAACATTTTTTTACTCATACGACAAAGATAATTTTAATGAAAAGTTGTTAAAAATGCTCTTAACAATATTTAACATCAAAGATACTAAAGTACGGATTTTTAACCTAAAACCAAAGAACAATCGAACGCAAGTTATTTAGGTTTTTTCACCTGATTTGGTTGACAAGATGCTGCAAGAATCAATTGTCAGGGAATTTTCCAAAGGAACTGAAATTTCAAAAGAGTAACAGTGTGTTAAGTTATTGCTGAGTGGTGACCACAGGCATTGCATAGTAACTGAACACTTCATACCTTTATAGGGCAATAATGCAAAAGAACGAATTAAATTTTTTGGAAATGAAAAAGAATATTGGTTCAGCAGACCGGATTATTAGAGTAATAATCGCTGCAATTATCGGAGTTCTCTATTTTACAGGAACAATAACAGGTACATTAGGTATAGTGCTTTTAGTTTTTGCTGTTTTATTAATATTAACCAGTGCAGTTAGTTTCTGTCCGGTTTTCAGACTTTTTGGAATAAACTCATGCTCGCTTAAAGAAAAGAAGTAAGGCTGTACACAATATTGTATTGGCAAAAGTTGAGGGCTGAATGTTGTAAATTCAAAATTTACCAGCCTTCAACTTACAGTGAAAATCCTGATAAAATCACTTTCAAAAATTTGAATTTAAAACTGCGAAAATTCGAAAAATGAAGACTGTCAATCTTCAGGTAAGCGCTCACAGGAGGAGCTATTACCGGGGGATTAAATAAATTTATTACTTTTGGCAGCTTAAATCAAAAATTGAACACGCATGAATATCATTGGCACAACAGTTCCTGATTGTAATGCTGATTCTATGTAAATATCCTGAGAATTATCAATTTGAATAGCATGAAAGATTACTCGATTATTGTATTGGCCAAACAGGTTCCCGACACCCGCAATGTGGGGAAGGATGCCATGAAAGCCGACGGGACGGTCAATCGCGCGGTTTTGCCGGCAATTTTCAATCCGGAGGACCTGAATGCCCTTGAACAGGCTTTGCGAATAAAAGACCGGTATCCGGGAACTACGGTAAAAATCCTGACAATGGGACCGGTGCGTGCAGCAGAAATAATCCGTGAGGGTCTGTACAGAGGTGCTGACGGCGGTGTTCTTCTCACCGACAGGGCTTTTGCCGGTTCCGACACGCTGGCTACCTCCTATGCACTCAGTCAGGCGTTGAAAAAAATGGGCAAAATTGATCTGATTATTGCCGGACGTCAGGCAATTGACGGAGACACAGCCCAGGTTGGGCCCCAGGTTGCCGAAAAGNNAGGGGAGTGGAAACCGTGAAATGCAAATTGCCGCTGGTGATGACCGTTAACGGAACAGCCCCTGAATGCCGCGTGCGCAATGCCAAGTTGCTGATGCAGTATAAACGGGCTAAAACAATCACCGAATTGCAGCGCGAAAATGAAGATTACACCCACCTCTACAATGAAAGGGCTGATTTGAATATTGCTGAGTGGACGGTTAATGATATTGAAACTGATTCATCACAGCTTGGATTAACCGGCTCGCCGACAAAAGTGAAAACCATTGTCAACGTGGTGCTTCAGGCAAAGGATTCAAAAGTGATTTCGGACTCCGACGCCGACATTGAAAGTATGATGATTGAGCTGATCGACAGTCATGTCATCGGTTAAGTTTATTTGAAATTGATTGAAAATGAATAACGTATTTGTTTATTGTGAAATCGAAGAGGGACAGGTGGCTGAAGTGAGCCTTGAACTGCTGACAAAAGGAAGAAACCTTGCCAACGAACTGAATTGCAGCCTTGAAGCAGTAGCTGTCGGGTATAATCTTGGAGAAATTGCCAATCAAGTGATTCCCTACGGGGTGGATACGCTTTATCTTGCCGACGACAAAAGGTTTTATCCGTATCAGACCCTGCCGCACACTTCGGTAGTTGTGAAACTGTTCAGGGAAAAGGAACCGCAGATAGCTTTAATGGGTGCCACTTCCATTGGGAGGGATTTGGGCCCGCGCGTTTCTTCTGCATTGCACAGCGGCTTGACTGCCGACTGCACCAGCCTGGAAATCGGCAACCATTTTGATAAAAAGGCAAACAAAAACTATGAAAATTTGCTGTATCAGATTCGCCCGGCTTTTGGTGGCAATATTATCGCAACCATCATTAATCCCGACCACAGACCGCAAATGGCAACTGTGCGTGAAGGGGTAATGAAAAAAAGCATTCTTGACCCAAAGTATAAAGGGAAGGTGGTTCAGCTGAATGTGCCGGATTATGTGGATGATTCCGATTTTGTTGTGGAAATTATTGAACGGCATATGGAAAAAAGCAGACTGAATATCAAAGGCGCTCCAATCATTGTCGCCGGCGGATATGGTGTCGGTTCAAAAGAGAACTTCAACTTGTTGTTTGAACTGGCTGAAGTGCTTGGCGGAGAAGTGGGGGCATCCCGTGCGGCAATTGATTCCGGATATGTCGATGCTGCAAGGCAAATCGGGCAGACAGGAATTACGGTGCGTCCGAAATTATACATCGCTTGCGGTATTTCCGGGCAGATTCAGCACCGTGCAGGCATGGAGCAATCGGCTCAGATTATTGCCATAAATACCGACCCCGAAGCTCCGATAAATTCCATTGCCGACTATGTAATCACCGGAAACATTACCGATATCATTCCCAAAATGATTAAATATTATAAAAAGAACACGAAGTAATTTCTAAAATATTACCAGACAACATGGCAAATTTTTTTATCGATAACAGGGAGCTGAAATTTCATCTGCATCATCCGTTGATGGGAAAAGTCGTGCAGCTGAAAGAGCGTGACTTTTCGTTTAAGGATGAGTTCAAATTTGCACCTTTTGACTATGAGGATGCAATGGATAACTATGAACGCGTTTTGGAAATTGTGGGTGAAATTTGCGGCGAGATTATAGCGCCAAATGCTGAAAGTGTTGACGCTGACGGTCCCCAGGTGGTGGATGGGCGCGTGATTTACGCCGCCGGCACCAAAGAAAACCTGAAAGCGCTTAGCCAGGCAGGACTGATGGGCATGTCGCTTCCCTATAAATATGAAGGGCTCAATTTTCCCATTGTTCCCTACATCATGGCAGCCGACATTGTTTCGCGCGCCGACGCCGGATTTGTAAACATCTGGGGATTACA
>MTKW01002435.1_pt1 | contig 22309 bp, 19 predicted proteins | sample 1042761 | NCBI WGS metagenome assembly MTKW01 (sample SAMN06205366, study PRJNA360243) | anaerobic digester metagenome | biome: Wastewater treatment plant; feature: Anaerobic digester sludge; material: sludge; isolation source: anaerobic digester fed with sludge from wastewater treatment plant ...
CCTCACGGTTGACAAGATAGATGGTAGATGGCTGATTACAGATTTGAGGTATATCTAGTCTGGAGGCGAAAGGGACGGGGGTTTCTGCTTCGCCGTTTGCCTTTGAAGCAGAAACCCCCGTCCCTTTTGCTTCGCTTTTGCTTCGCTGCTTGGTTACGTTCTTAGGACGGCCTTTCCAGGGAATACCTCGGTGCGTTTCCCATTATCTACTACTAGTTCACCGTTTACGAGCACATACTCTATCCCCTCAGGGTACAGGTTAGGTGAAACTAAGGTGGCTCTGTCGATTACAGTGTCTGGATCGAACACTACAACGTCAGCTATGGCGCTTGGCATGATTTGGCCTCTTCCCTTCAAACCGAAAGTATCTGCAGGTAGAGAAGTGATTTTCCTTATAGCTTCTTCGAGGCTAATTATTTGCATGTTACGTGCATAGCGTCCTAGGATTCGTGGGAAGGTGCCATGGGTTCTTGGATGGAACGCGCCTTGAATACCGTCTGTTCCAGCCATTACCCAAGGCTGTTTAAGGAATTGTATGAGCTCTACTTCTGAGACTGCGTGATAAGCTAGGGCGAATTCTCCTTTGGAGTTGTACAGTTCATCTACTATCAGATCCGCAAACGTATAAGAGGACGGTGCTTCTGGAAGCGGAATCTCAGATGACAGTTGCTCGTCTTGCAACAGGGCTAAAGCTTGGGGCAAAAACAACCCTAATATGTCTTGGCGGCTAGATTTGATTATAGAAAAATACTGAGGACCTCCACGTTCCATGATTAGGGAATGGACGTATTCAACCATAGTTTTTCGCTTAGTCTTATCTTCGTATTCCTTTTCCAGGCGGGCGAGGTCAGTTTCTTCATAAAAACCTTGAGCTAGCCGGGAAATCCCGTAGTACCCGCCTCCTGTTACGGTGTATGGATATTGATCCGCAGTTATTTTCAGTCCCCGTCTTTGTTCCGTTTGTATCCTTTCTATGATTCTCTCGCCTTTACCCCAGTTGTGCGGCATTATAACCTTGATATGTGATATTTGAAGGGGCGTTTGTGCAGTTCGAGCAATGGTTATGGCTTCTTCTACGGCTGCATCGATGTCATCGCTCTCGCTTCTCATATGAGTTGCGTAAATTCCTCTCATTGGAGCAATAACTTTGGCCATTTCAATCAGTTCCTCTGTGTGGGCAAAGACCCCTGGTTCGTAGATGAGGCCCGTGGAAAGTCCTAAGGCTCCTTCATCCATGGCTTTTTGCAGTAGATTTTTCATCTGGTTCAATTCTTCTTGGGATGGCGGTCTGTTTTCGTTTCCCATAACTTCTTGTCGAATTGATCCGTGTCCTGCAAAGAGGGCATAGTTGGTTCCTAGTCCACGTTCTTCTGCTTTCTCCAGATGCTCCTTAGGCGATAGGGGGGAAGTTCCACACAAACCCCCAATTTGAGTCGTGACTCCCTGGCGCTCTTGGTGATCGTCCCAAGGAATATCCAAAACGTTCCAATCAGTATGACAATGGACATCAATGAAACCAGGACACACGATTTTGTCAGTCGCATCAATTACGCGAGGTGCAGATTCATGGGGGATATCAGTTTCTAGGGCCTTTATCTTACCGTCCTTTATTCCAAGGTCAGCTTTGTACCTCTGGCGGCCTGTGCCGTCAATGATGGTGCCGTTTTTGATGATCACATCGAAGATATATGTATGCTCCATTATTTGCTCCTTCCTTTCCCTTCCTTTGAATTCACGTTGGCACGTAACGTTCTCACTTACTTCGTCATTGGGTTGGTTGACTCCTCCATGAATCATCGGTTGCAGTGGATCAGTGATCGCGGGGTTTTTTGCGTTCGTTTTTTCGTGGCTGAGACGCGCCCCTCGCATGCAAAAAGCGGCGCCAGATGGGATGGATTTAATGAAGATGAGGTATCAGTTGTGATACGGAAGGTTCTACGCTAAGGTACGTGGGTCGAAGATGAGAATTGAGACAGGGCAGCGGTGTGGCCGACTCGGCAAGGGCAGAGGAACGGTTGCAGGATCGTCGTTTTTGCGCTATCTGATAATATACTGCCGAAAGACATAATAAGCATAACACCACTTACTGCCCGTAAGTGTATTGCTGCATGTTACTTTGAAAAGGGAGGCTGTGTCACCAAGCCTTGCCTTGATCTACCTCCTTACAGTATGATTGGCGGGAAATTTGGTGAAGCAGAAACCCCCGTCCCCTTTGCTTCCCCTTTGCTTCGCCTTTGCTTCCCCTCTGCTTCGTAGATTCGTAGATTTGTTTTAATCTTGCCAACCCATTTTGGTGAAGAACCATGGTCCCAAGTAGGTTACCCATAGCCCTACTATGGCGTATCTGAGAACGTGGAATAATCCTATGTCAGGGAAAATAGCCTTCAAGCCGTATCTAAATATGAAAAATCCTGCGACTCCTGTAACCACTTTGAAGACGTTTTTTGTGAAGGTGGCTTTCGTACTCCAATCGAGATAAATTTCGTCCAAAATATGGCCTAACGAGACTCCTATCAACAATCCGGCCAGCATTTCAGTTTCATGAGGGCTGAGGAGGTAGGCAATCAAGGGTATCAAGATGGCGCCAGAGATCCTCAACCCTACCGGAAGCGTGTCTTTTTTGTAATACTTGAAGATAAGAGTCCAAACTATTAGGATCAGGATGCCTATGAGTATTCCGCCTATAACATCTCGGGGCCAATGAACGTTTAGATATACACGAGACAAGGAAACCAATATGATCATGACAGCAGAAACTACGTACAGCCACTTTTCCCTGACCTCCATGCATAACCACCCCCAAAAAGTGGTGGTGCCTTGTGCATGACTGCTAGGGAAAGCATAACCTCCTCCAGTTTCAGGATGAATTACACGTACCGAATCGGTTGCAGACGGCCTTGGCACTTTGAACAGAACTTTGAGATAACGGTTTAAAAACTCAGATGAGAGAAAAACTACCCCGACTCTATATGCTTTTTCTTTGTTCCAGACCCAGTATAGTACTGGGAGCGCCAGGGTATAGAAAAGTTCAGAGCCGACGTTTGTTATTAAATAGACCAGGGTATCCATAAAAGGCGAGCTAAACTGCTGTAAAAATTCTGCCCATGCAGTAGTCAAGAGCATCCCCTCCTTTTCTCGTTGTGTATTTTCTTTGCGCTCTACCATTATCCCTTTATTCCTTTAGTTTGCTTTTGGTTGGAAGGATATTTCAATACCCAAATAGAAGATTTTCCTATATTGAGATGCCGCATTTGATGCTGCATTTGTGACCAAACTCATGGCTGAAAAGGTCCTACATGTGGGGCCTAACGTAGACGGCGTGCCCTGGTCATATTTTTCATCATGTGTTACTGTAAAAACTTTTCTGTATCACCTACGAAGAAACATTAAACGGGGGGCTTTTGGTGCGTCAACATAAGAAAAAGATTTGTACTTCGGATGTGGAAATACCATGCTATACAAAGAACTGCGAAAAGGTTGAGGAAAATGGCCAGGCCCTAGAGGGAAATAGTGACGTATTCAAAAATGTTGTGCTTGCCACTTTTGCTCTCGAATTTGGGTTAGCGCTTCAGAGAGGCATATTTAACAACTTTGTGGTAGAAGTCGTAGGGATTAACCCTTCGGAACTTGGATTCGTTCAAGGGGTAAGAGAAATTCCAGGGCTCCTAACGGCGCCCCTTGCCATGTTATCCCGGTTCTTCAGCGAAAATGTCTATGCTGGACTATGCATAATTACAGCCGCTTGTGGTTTGTTATTACACACGCTGGTCGGCAGCTTCCCAATGCTTCTTTTTGCCACNNTCGTGTCATCCTACTGAAAGAGCTAGTCGAATGGGGCAGGTCAATAGTGCCGCTGCGGCGTCATCATTGATTGCACTTGCCTTTGTATTGTTATTCTCACGCTTTACTGGAAATACAGACTATGACCTTATGCATTTCATTGCAGGCGTTGCAGCTCTAATTGGTGGCGTGGTAGTGCTTAGACGCAAAACAGGGGCAACTGGGAAACCAACTACGGTCATAGATTTTAATGTGAAATACATGAGCTACTATGTGCTTACATTTCTGGGTGGTGCCAGAAGACACGTGAATGCTACTTTTGCAGGATATTTGTTGGTTGAAACGTACATGACCCCGGTAAGTACCATGGTGCTTCTCTCGGCGATTTCTAGTCTGATTGCAATCTTTACTCGACCTTTTATAGGTAAGGTGATAGACAAATGGGGTGAGCAGAAATCGTTGGTGTTTAACTACTCTGTGGTCATAGCGCTTTTTTGCTGCTATGCATTTGTAAATAATCCCTTGTTGCTGTACCTCATTTACGTAGTTGATACTGGACTTGTCGGTTTTGACATTGCTATTACTACACATCTTGGCAAAATTGCCCCGAAAGAAGTTTTATCGGCTGAATATGCCATGGGTAGCACTATAAACCACATAAGCGGTATAGCGGTGCCAATGTTAGGTGGACTGATATGGGATGGATTGGGATCTCAATCAGTATTTATATGTGGTGCTGTGATTGCTTTGGTCTCCATGCTCTATAGTCGTCACCTAGGCGAGAAAGAGCGTATAGCCTTAGGACAGGCTGATTGATCTAAAACTGATCATTCTGAGTACGGCCATTCTAAAATTACCTGGCTCTACGTAGAAAATAGGGGTAATTGATCCAGGTTAACTGTTACTACAATCAATGAAACATTGAACAAAGACGTGTAAATGGAGGATCTGCAAGTCGCATCTGTCACGTTATTGATTGCTTCGATCGNNGTTCGCTAACACGTACCTACAATCGTTTGACAGATAAGAAGGCAATTACAGGTCCAAACTCTCATTGTCTTGATCTAGTCATGTTCATGCGATATAATTCAGTAAATCCGGAAAACATAGACGATGAAAAGGACAGTACCTTAGCACGACTGTGAACAGGAAAAGCGGTCTGAGGCTGAGAACCGCATGATCAGGACTAAGGGAACACCACCTTGGAGTCTTTGATGGAAGCCTGATAATCTCAGATTTGAAAGTGAATGAGCATGAACCTACATCAGGATAACATCAACGCAAAGAACGCGTTACAGTCGGAAGAGGGAACGCTTGGCGCTTGACCGCGTTTAATCATTGGAAGCGTTCAAAAGTAGGGTGGAACCGCGGATTTCAATCTCGCCCCTCGAGGGACGAGATTTTTTTATCTATATAAATGGAAAGCGTGTTAGGTATCTAGGAAGAAAGTTAAGGATTAGATTTCAATGAGGAGGGGATCGCAGTGGACGAAAACCTATCATCTGAACGGGATAATGGGCCCAAACAGTTGGAGGTGAAATGGAACGGAAAATTTGCGTATTTCCCTGCAGGAAGCACTTTTCTAGATGTTAAGGAGTATTTCGGCTGGGATGAGGAAGTGTTAATGGTCCAGGTTCAATATGACAGCGGCGAAATGACGTTGGAACTTATGGAGGAGATCGAAGGGAACTGTGAGGTAAACCCGTTAGGATTTGAGTCGGAACAAGGGCGAGAAGCGTTGCGGCATACCGCATCCCATGTTCTAGCCCAGGCAGTTAAGCGGCTTTTTCCAGGAGTCCGNNTAAAAGAAAATCTGCCGATTACACGTGAAGTCTTGTCAAAAGACGAGGCGCGCACGTTATTTGAAGAGAGAGAAGAACCATTTAAACTGGAACTACTAGATGAAATTCCAGATGATCAAGAAGTATCTGTGTATAGGCAGGGAGAATTCGTGGACCTATGCGCAGGACCTCATGTTCCGAGCACCGGTTATGTTAAAGCGTTCAAATTATTGAGTATTGCTGGAGCCTACTGGCGGGGTGATGAAAGGAAGCCCATGCTGCAACGGATTTACGGTACAGCGTTTATGAATCAAGATGATCTAGATGCACATTTGGCCAGGCTTGAAGACATAAAACGGAGAGATCACAGAAGACTCGGGAGAGAACTTGGCATCTTCACCATAGAAGAAGATGCAGGTCCTGGATTAGTGTTTTGGCATCCCAACGGCGCAATAATACGTGAAGTCATTGAGAATTTCTGGAAGGAAGAGCACAGNNATGTACAGCCCCATCGTAGTGGACGACGTAGAGTATCTACTAAAGCCTATGAACTGCCCGTTTCACATACTTATATACAAAAGCAGCACCAGAAGTTATAGGGATTTGCCGATAAAATATGCAGAGTTGGGCACTGTGTACAGATACGAACGTTCAGGTGTGCTTCATGGAATGTTAAGAGTCAGAGGCATGACCCAGGATGACGCCCATTTGTTTTGCAGACCTGACCAGCTTGAAGAGCAAATTATAGAGGTATTAGAACTTACCGAGTTTTTGTTGAACATGTTTGGATACTATGAATACGAATGCATGTTGTCAGTAAGGGACCCCAGTAATAAATCGAAGTATATCGGCGATGACGATGTATGGGAGCAAGCTGAGGGTGCGCTGGAGAGCGCTCTCAAAGCTAAGAATCTAAGCTACGAGATAGACGTTGGTGAAGCCAAGTTTTACGGGCCTGCCATTGATATAAAAACTCGGGACGCCGTGGGCCGGTTATGGCAAGGCCCCACCATACAGGCGGACTTCAACTTACCAGAGCGGTTCGACATAAATTACATTGGCGAGGACGGCAGGCGTTACAGGCCTGTAGTAATCCATCGCACAGTATTAGGCACCATGGAACGATTTATTGGGGGATTGATCGAGCACTATGCGGGCGCGTTCCCGCTATGGCTCGCACCGGTGCAGGTCAAAGTTATGCCGGTTTCCGACAAGCAAGCGGACTACGCTTCTTACGTGAGCCAGCGCCTTTACGATGCGGGCTTACGAGTAGACTGCGATCTTGGCCAGGATAAGGTGNNACAATTTCTGTGCGGCATAGGTCTTTGGGTGAGCTGGGTGTAATGGCAGTTGACCAGTTCATTCAGGGTGCCAAGGAAGAAGATGAAACTAAGGCGCTGGAGTCAGTTTTTGCACAGCCTGTCTAAGTTTTAATGGAATTGTGTTTGACTATATGATATACTCGTTTACGCTAAGAAGAAGCCATCCGCTTCTCACCTTACGGTTACCATGCTGTTAAGGTTGTTTCAGGAAATCATCTTTAGACGGAAGGTCTGAAGGTTTGGGAAAAGACACGGGCGGATGGATGTTCATCCGCCCGTGAATCATCTCAGGATGAATGGAGGTGTAGTTAAATAAGCCAGGTTAATCAAAGGGTAAACGAAGAAATAAGAGCGCGAGAAGTAAGAGTTATATCTAGCGACGGCGAGCAGTTGGGGATTTTCCCAACGCACGAAGCGATAAGAATGGCTCGGGATCTGGGGCTTGACCTAGTTGAGGTGGCTCCGCAGGCGCGCCCGCCAGTATGCAAGATGATGGACTATAGCAAGTGGAAATATGAGCAGTCTAAAAGGCTCAAGGAAGCCAAAAAGAAACAAAAGACTCAAGACGTAAAAGAAGTGAAAATGCGTCCTACCATAGACGATCATGATTTTTACGTAAAGGCGAGAGCTTGCGAGAGGTTTTTAGAGCAAGGAGACAAGGTTAAGGCAACCATCATGTTTCGTGGACGCGAGCTTGCCCACGTAGAACTTGGCCAAAAAGTTCTAGAGAGGTTGTTGGGGGAAGTGAAAGATATATGCACAGTAGAAAAGGCTCCAAGGATGGAAGGACGAAACATGACCATGATTTTGGCTCCAAAGCCTAAAGAGCAATCCCGGAGCAAGTCCACGGAAATGGCCGAGGCCGTAGAGAGTCCAAATTAAGCGATAACTTGTCTTACCGGGTTCAAACGAATCCGTAATGTTTATTTATTTCATGAACATGGAGAGGAAGTCTGAAGTGGCTAAGAAGAGCAAGAAGAACAAGATGAAAAGTCACAGTGGTGCAAAGAAGCGCTTGTCTGTTACAGGTACAGGCAAGATTCGACGGCATCATTCTGGCCGTAGTCACAAGTTCGTTCATAAAAGCAAGGCAAGGCGAAGAAGGTTAAAGCAACCCACTATAGTTGAGGATACCCATGCCAAGACCTTGAAATCCTTGATTCCGTATAAATGAGTTTATCAACGTAGTGATTATTACGTTTAGATGCGTTGAATAAGTAATGCGAAGGAAGGTAACAGAAAATGTCACGTGCGAAATCGTCGGTGCAGAATAAAAAGAAGCACAAAAAGGTGCTCAAGATGTCAAAAGGATATTACGGACGTCGTTCTAAGACCTATAAGACTGCTAACGAGGCTGTTATGAAGTCTTTGAACTACGCCCGCATTCACCGAAAACAAAAGAAACGAGATTTTAGAAGGCTATGGATTACCAGGATTAACGCGGCCGCTCGTCAGAACGGGATGACCTATAATAGATTTATTGATGGATTGAGGAAGGCTAACGTGGATATCAATCGGAAAATGTTAGCTGATCTTGCTGTTCATGAACCTGAGGCTTTCTCTGAGTTGGTAGCGCTTGCGAAAAGTCATGTAGGTGAAGCCACCCTGCCTCAGTAGGGACTGGAGAAATTTAAGTGGAGAGTGTAGAGCATAACAGCAGGTGGCTAACTCCCACCAGGTTTTTAGTGCTTAGTTTCCTATTGATGATCTCAATAGGAACTGTGATGCTTATGCTACCTGTATCTGCTTCATCTGGTGGCGCAACAAGGTTCATTGATGCGCTGTTTACTTCAACGTCTGCAGTATGCGTGACTGGGCTTACAGTTTTCAATACAGGAACCTACTGGAGCGTTTTTGGGCAGGTTGTAATAATGTTGCTGATTCAGGCGGGAGGCTTGGGCATAATGACGTTTTCAACTGCCCACGCCCTTGTAACTGGACGCCGCATTACATTGAGAGAGCGGGTTTTCATTCAGGAACAAATGGGTTATTGGGGCCTTTCAGGATTGGTTTCCCTTATGAAAAACGTCATTCTCTTCACGATGATTTTTGAAGTTCTAGGAGCCATAATATTAGGACTTGCATTTGCTCAGTCTTTGAACCTCAGCTTTGCAAACGCGGCGTTTTACGGCATTTTTCATTCCATCTCGGCATTCTGCAATGCAGGGTTTGATATTTGTGGGTCCAGCTTACTCACGTTTGCCGATGATCCTTTCGTGATTCTCCCTATAAGTCTCCTCATAATCCTGGGAGGCCTTGGCTTTTACGTGATCGTCGACATATATAGAAACAAAGGGAAATGGCAAAGCTTGTCTCTTCACACTAAAACTGTGATCAAGATGACTCTAATTTTGCTCCTCGTAGGAACTGTCTTTGTGTTTTTGTTTGAAAAAGACAATCCTAACACTCTTGGTAACATGAGTACAGAAGGAAAACTTCTATCATCGTGGTTTCAATCAGTCACGCCCAGAACTGCAGGGTTCAACTCAGTGCCTATGGAATGCTTGAAGATCTCGACTGCATTTCTATTAGTTCTACTCATGTTTATAGGAGCTTCGCCGGGCGGGACAGGAGGCGGGGTTAAGACGACCACGTTCTATACAGTTTTTCGGTTTGTAGTTTCTTCGGTGCAGGGGAAGGAAGACGTAAATATTTCCAAGCGACGCCTTCCTCATGGGGTTGTCCAACGAGCCCTTGCTATTTTCCTGATATCTATTGGACTTATTGTGACTTCTTGTATGATCCTAACTATAACAGAAGATGCAGCATTTTTTGATGTACTGTTTGAAGTTGTATCAGCTTTCGGTACAGTTGGACTATCGAGGGGGATAACACCTGGATTGAGCGACATTGGGAAAGTTGTTCTAATCGTTACTATGTTTGCAGGAAGGGTAGGCCCGCTCAGTTTCATACTTGCGGTATACAATCGATCCCATGGATCTAGCATCAGGTATCCTGAAGAAAAGGTGGCCATTGGTTAAGAGCAAAGTGAGGGAAACGTATGCGAAAGCAGATTGCAGTGATCGGATTGGGAAGGTTCGGTAGAAGTCTAGCTACAACCCTAAGCAAACTCGGGGCCGAGGTTTTAGCGGTAGACACTGATCCTGAAAAGATTCAAAGCGTAGCCCCTATAGTCACGGAAGCCGTGGAAGCCGACGCTACCAACGAGTCAGTATTAGGCGAATTAGGGCTAAGAAACTTTGATGTGGTTGTGGTGGCTATAAGCGAGTTCGAGGCTAGCTTGTTGATCACCCTTTATTTGAAGCAGCTTGGAGTCAAGGAAGTTATAGTAAAAGCTGGCAGTGATGTCCATGGCAATATTCTGGAAAGGGTTGGAGCAGATAAGGTGATTTTCCCCGAGAAAGACATGGGGAGAAGATTGGCATATTCTCTGGTATCAGGGAGCGTTATTGATTATATAGAACTGGCAGAGGACTATGGAGTTGTAGAAGTACCAGTTCAAGGTGTTTTAATAGGCAAGACCCTCAGCGACCTGGGCCTTCGCAATAGATTTGGCATAAACATCGTTGGGATTAGGAGAAATAGTCACGTTAACGTGTATGTTAATCCACAAGAACCTTTGCGCGAAGGTGACGTAATGATTGCCATCGGGCCAACTGATGGAGTTCAGCGGTTCAGCGATATGCTCGAAAGAAGGTAGATAAGTGTACAAAGAAGTTCCTTGGCGTCTCATAAGGAGCCTTTCAAACAAAAAGGAAAGGGACCGTACAGGTCTTACTGTCGCTGAGGGACCTTCTGTAGTTCTAGCAGCATTAGAAAGAAATGTGAAAGTACTAGCTGTTATTTTATCTGAGGATTTTGCTGAAACTCAAAAAGGGAGACGTATAAGAGAGGCTTTTGCCCGTTATCCTGAAGAATCCCAGTTATTTGTGGTGTCTAAAGAAATGTATAGGAAAATGTCTGACACAAAATCACCTCAAGGTGCCATGTGTTTGCTTCCATTCCCTTTTCAATTTCTAGGAGGCCAACCGCCACCCGTTTGGGAATGCCCTCTTTATGTTATCGGGATCGACATACAAGATCCGGCTAACGTGGCTTCTTTGATAAGAAGCGGAGCTGCGGCAGGCGCAGACAGCGTAATCCTAACTGGATTGAGCGCAGATCCATTTGGNNATAGCGCAGTGCTTCTGGGTAATGAGGCTCGTGGCCTAAGACCTGAGATATTGGACCTTCCAGGGGAGGATGTAACGATCCCCATGCCTGGAGGCATTGAATCCCTCAACGTAGCCATGGCTGCAAGCGTTTTGCTTTATGAGGCTGTGCGGCAAAGAACGAGTTTGAACAAATAGTTGATACTTGGGTATTTGTGTCTTGTGGTATAATATAACAAACACATGAGAGAGCGGGGGGATGGGCCATAGATATTGCAGATCTGTTTTGGTCAATGTTTGAGATGACCGGTTCGGTAATGGCTTACCTGCTTTATCGTCGCTATTCAGAAGGCTGTGGCAAGTGCTCGAAAACTCGGGATGTTGATGTACACTAGGTCTCTAGTAGATTAGAAAACTGCATATTTAGTCGGCTATGAAGGAGAACATGGATCAGAGCCTTGCACAGAGAAGGGGAAATGGAGCTGAGACTTCCCCTGCAAAAGGTCTGATTGAATTCGCTCTGGAGCTGCCAGACTGAACGCACAGTAGGTTTGGCGCATCTTTGCGTTATGAAGAGTAGGAGCTGGCCTTAAACAAGGCAAATCCGGTGGTACCGCGGAAGCGGTTGTGCTTTCGTCCGTTAGGATGGAGGCTTTTTTGTTTATTTACCGTTTTTTCGTGTAGAACCTGGCCTGTATGAAATTTTACATAAGATTAAGGAGGGTAGAGCGCAGGGTTTAACCTATTTGCGAGCCTGCGCTTGGTCAGATGGAAAATAATCTATCAGAAACTGGTCTGGAAAGAATGTTTTCAGAAGAAATTCAAAAGGTTTCATCCCTAGAAGAACTGGAAAAGGTACGAGTTAAGTACTTGGGGAAAAAGGGCGAGGTATCTGTGCTACTTAAGAAGATAGGTAGTTTGCCCCCTGAGGAGAGGCGAGAATTTGGGTCAAGGGTGAATGCTTTACGAGAAAAGATTACTGAAAGTATTGCCGCTAAGAAAGAAGAACTTGAAAGAGCAGCTCTTGAAGAAGCCATTGCTGAGGAGAAAATTGACGTTACTTTGCCAGGTAAGCATTACGAAATAGGCGGATTACATCCTTTAACGAAGTCTTTACAAGAGATTATTTGTATCTTCTCAAGTCTGGGTTTCAGCATTTATGAGAGCCGTGAAATCGAAACAGACGAGATGAATTTCGTAAATTTGAACATGCCAGTTGGGCATCCGGCCCGAGACATGCAGGAGTCGTTTTATATTACTGAAGATATGTTGTTGAGAACCCATACATCGCCTGGGCAGATAAGGGGCATGTTATCTTTGAAAGGGGAACTTCCTGTTCGTTTTATCGTGCCTGGTCGCGTATATCGTAGAGACCCCACAGATGCGTCTCACCATCCCATGTTCTACCAGGTTGAAGGCCTGGCTATAGATACTGACGTGACGTTTAAGCAACTTGCGGGGGTAATCTCCGATTTTGTAGAGGCGTTTTTTGGACCCGAGGTAGGGATGCGTCTACGTCCTAGCTATTTTCCTTTTACAGAGCCTTCGTGTGAGGTGGACATATCATGTGTGTTTTGCGATGGTGGGGGTTGCTCAGTTTGCGGAGGTTCGGGCTACTTAGAAGTTGCCGGAGCTGGCATGGTTCACCCTATAGTGATTAGGAATGGGGGGTACGATCCTCAAGAAGTGACTGGTTTTGCGTTCGGGTTTGGCTTGGACCGTTTGGCCATGCTCAAGTATGGCATTGACGACATCAGGTGTTTTTACGAAAACGATAAAAGATTTCTTTCCCAGTTTCGGGGGCTTTGAAATCACGTTTGCATATGTTTGTATGGAAATAGTTGGAAGTAGATTAAGGGGGTAAGGATTTAGGTGAAAGTACCATGGATGTGGTTAAAGGATTATGTAGATTTACCCTGGTCTGCAAAAGAAACGGCGGATCGCTTGACTATGGTAGGTGTAAATGTGGAGAACTTGTATTACGACAAGTTAGATATTTCGTCGATTGTCTCTGGTAAAGTACTCGAAGTTAAGCCTTATCCTGGCAAGCCTTCCTTAAAAGTAGGGATAGTAGACATTGGTACGAGGAAAGTTCAAATTGTAAGCGGGGCCCCTGGTTTTGAAGAAGGAGTTGTGACCTTGGTAGCATGTGCAGGCGGGCATCTTCCTGGGAACGTACAAGTCGAAGCGAAAGATTTCGATGGTATCACCTCCCACGGAATAGTCCTTTCCGCTAACGAACTGCTCACAGGACAATCCCCGAGGCCCTTGGAAGATATCATTGTGCTACCTTCAGAAACCCGCCTTGGAATTTCGGCTAACGATATTTTTGTTCTCGATGACTGGGTAATGGATTTGGACCTAACAGTGAATTATTCTCATTGTCTGGGGATTTTAGGGGTGGCTATAGAAGCGGCTGCGCTTTCAGGAGGTGCCCTTAAGCTGCCCAAGATTTTGAAAGAGTGGGACTGGGCAGGGCCGTATGGAAGTAGACGTCCCGAACAGGTACACGTGAGCGATGTGGGTTTTCAGATTGACCTTCCCAGGCCTGATCTTTGCCCTAGATACGTGGGAAAGGTAGTAGATAACGTAAAATTTTCTTATTCGCCTGTAAACCTTGAACGGCGTCTTTATCTTGCTGGACAAAGGCCCCTTAACCTGATCGTAGATGCCACCAATTACGTTATGTTGGAAACGGGACAACCTTTGCACGCCTTTGATGCCTGCAAACTATCGGGCAATACTGTAATCGTAAGGACGGGTGATCCAGGCGAGACCCTCATTACTTTAGACAATCAAGTAAGGGAACTAGACGAAGATACCCTAGTAATTGCCGATGTAAAGGGACCCATTGCAATTGCAGGCGTTATGGGGGGAAAGTCTACAGAGATTACCGAAGATACTGAAAGGGTATTTATAGAATCTGCATATTTTGACCCTATTTCTGTGCGGCGTACATCTAGAAATCTTAGGCTAAGAACTGAAGCTGTGCTCAGATTTGAAAAAGGGGTAGACCCTACGGCGCAACCTGCAGTTGCAGAAAGAGCGGCCGAACTTATATATAACCTATCGGGCGGCAGTCCTGTTTCGGGTTACGTGGAAGTAAACTACCTGGATGAGAGCACAAAAAAGATGACCCTTAGCACATCGCTGGTAGAAAGAACGCTTGGGGTTCCAATCTCGGGAAAAGAGTGCGCCGAGATTCTTGAAAACATCCGTTTTAAAGTTGAGCGGTCCAAGTGTGATGCCCTTTCTCACGACAGCGATACTATTTCCGTTATCGTGCCGCCAAGGCGAGTTGATGTATATGAAGAGATTGATCTAGTGGAGGAGATCGCTAGATATTATGGATACGATAAGTTGGGAAAAGAAGAACTGAAAAGGGCTATCTTGCCCGATATTCATGATTTTGCGAGAAGGAGCAGAAATAAGATAAAAGAGGTACTTTCAGGTCTCGGTGGCCTTGAGAGCAACACAAATTCACTTTTGGATCCTCGAGACCTGGTTAACCTCGGTTGGGAGTTAGATGATCCTAGAAGCAATCCTGTGAGAGTGAAGAATCCTTTATCTTCTCAGGAGTCTGTGCTGAGGACCAGTATTCTGCCAGGGCTTATTAAGGTGGCACTTACCAACCACCGCATGAGGATCCCTGGTATGTTTACGTGGGAAATAGGGAGGGTGTTTTTTCCGTCTGAAAACGATCTGCCTGTTGAGGCGGAGCAACTAGGACTTTTGTCCTACGGTGAGCTGATAGGCGAGACTTGGATATCCGAGGCACAACAGGCAGGTTTCTACCAGATGAAAGGCGTAATTTCGAATCTCTTAGAGATTATTGGGGTAGATGGCGTAAGGTACCTGCCTGAGGCTTCAATGCCTTTTCATCCTGGAAGATCTGCTAAGATCCTGGTAGATCATTCAGTGATGGGTGAAATTGGCGAGATACATCCTTTATGCCAAAAACGTCTAGATATAGATTTCCCTATCACCATGGCGTGGCTATCTCTTGATGCATTAGATTCGGTTATGAGACCTAGGAAATATAAACCTGTTCCCAAACTTATGCCAATAGAAAGGGACATAGCTGTTGTAGTTAGTGAAGAAGTTCCCGGAGGCGAAATTATTGGGGCCATATGGGAAACTGGGAAGAACCTTGTTTCGGTAGACTTGTTTGATGTATGGACGAAACCACCTGTTCCCGAAGGTTACAAGAGCCTTGCTATAAGGTTGGTATATCAACCAGAGGATAAAACCTTAACCGAAGAGGAACTTCTAGAGGATAGGAACAATATAATTGAGAGGCTAGAGAAGGAGTTTGGAGCAGTATTGAGGGGATGATCATGCATAAGTACGAGATTGCCCATATGTTGCGTAAGATCGGTACCCTTCTTGAGATCAAGGGGGAAGACCCATTTAAAGTGAGGTCTTACGAGAGGGCGGCTCAATCCATAGAACAAGGAAGTTTTGATCTAGAAACTATGGCAAGAGAAGGTCGCCTTAGAGAAATTCCAGGTATCGGTGCTAATCTTGAGCCAAAGATCCGCGAGATGATACTTACTGGTACGTCTTCTTACTTAGAAGAATTGAGTGAGGAGGTTCCTTTGGGCCTTTTGGATCTCGTAAAAGTACCTGGCATAGGACCTAAAACCGCATGGCTGCTGTATGAAACTTTGAACATAGATGGGCTAGATGCTTTGGAAGAAGCGCTACAGAAGAACCTCATAAGACACGTGCCAGGACTAGGACGAAAAAGAGAAGAAACCATAGCGAGGGGCTTAAGTGAGATAAAAGTGTTTGCCGACCGGTTGATTTTAGGCTTAGCAATGCCTGTGACTCAAACGTTGCTGGATAATTTCAGGGAGCGTACCATTAGAGGCATTGCAGTAGGTGAGATCAGGTGTTACGTAGAAGCGGTATCTACTATAGATCTTTTGCTCATGGCCAGCGAAGAAGATCTTTTGAAAAAAGAGGTGTTAGACGGGCTTAGGGCGTCTCTCAAGGAAGAAAGAACATGGTTAAGGGCTTGGGATCCCAAGCAACGCGCTTTCGTGTTTCCCACAAACCTGGGGGTTCCGCTTAGGATATACATGGCGCAGCCAGAGGAGTTCGGATTGAAAACCCTACTTTATACTGGTCCACCCGAATTCAACGCTTGGTTTGAGGAGATGATGAGGAGTAAGGGGTACCATTTTGATGAGGGTAAATTGGTCAAAGATGGCCAAATAGTCCCTGTTTCATCTGAAGCGCAATTGTTTAGCATGGCAGATATTTGTTTCATACCTCCCGAGGTACGGCATCGCCCAGAGTTTTGGGAAAAGGCTGCATCTGGTCAACCTATAGATCTCGTCCAACTGACCGATATTAAAGGCGATCTTCATGTGCACACCAACTGGTCTGACGGTATAGCTACTGTTGAGCAAGTAGTCCAGAAGGCGCTAGAGTTAGGCTACTCCTATATTGCCATTTCTGACCACGCTACTAAGATAAAAGTGGTAAAAAGTCTCGATGTTGACAAGTTAGAAGCTCAGCTTGAGGAGATACAAGAAGCATCTAAGAAATACCCTGCCATACGAATTTTCTCAGGTGTCGAAGTAGATATATTAAAAGACGGGAGTCTATTATTGCCTGACCATGTGTTATCGCAGTTAGATGTGGTGGTAGCATCAATTCATCAAGATATAGAAGGTTCTGATTACAGTGTAGCAGATCGTCTCATAAGTGCTGCTCGTAATCCTAACGTAGATATCATAGGTCATCCTACAGGAAGGTTTTTGGGTAGACGGGCAGGCAGTTCAAAGGGATTTGAGAAACTATTCCAAGTAGCAGCTTCTGAAGGGACGTTTTTGGAAATAAACGCGTTCCCCGAACGCTTGGATCTTTCTGAACCTTTGGCTCGCGAGGCGGCGTCGGCTGGTGCTACTATGGTTGTGTGCACAGATGCTCACAGCCCTGAAGGGATGGAGGATATGGTATACGGAATTGGCTGCTGCGCTAGAAGGGCGGGTTTGTCAGCTCATGCTATAGCGAACACCAAGGATACTGAAGAATTCCTCAAGATGAAAAAACCTTAGAACAGAGAAAGCGAAACAAGTGACACTTGGTGGAAGATTGGTAGAGGAGTGGATACGTATGCTTGAAAAGGAGCAGATAGAAAGGGCGTTGTCTTTTTCCGAGTATTTGGATAAGGCAGAAATGAATGCCCCTACAATGAAGGCCAATTACCAAGAAATAGAAATTAGCCCAGAAGACCATGAGTATTTTAGTCGTTTGTCGTCCAAGCTAGAAAGAGGAGCCATTAAGATTGTGGCTTTGTCCGAACCTTGGTGCGGGGATTGCGTTGAGAATTTGCCTATAGTGGCTAAACTTGCCTCGTTATATCCTTGCTTTGAACTGCTAGTGTTTTCAAGGGACGACAATTTGGATATTATGGATCTGTATCTGACAGATGGTAAAAGAGTCATCCCTGTACTCGTGTTCTTTGATGAAACGGGGAAAGAAATTGGGCGCTTTATAGAAAGACCTGAAGGTGCTACCAAGTTTCTTGAGTCCGAGGCGGAGAAATATAGAAGTCTGCCCGAGGAAGAAAGAAAGAGGGCCATGTATGGTGTCCGCGCCCAACTTAGGAAAATGTACAAGACCCAGTTTAGAGACGAGACTGTTAGAGAGATTCGGAGGATTTTGGAGAATAGATATGGATCGTAGGACCCTTGAACTCTTAGAGTATGAAAAAATACAAGAAATGCTAGCCGCACAAGCGGATACCCCCATGGGGAGAGCGTTGGCGAGAAGCACTTTTCCTGTTAGCGTTTCAGCTGCGAAAGATCTGCAGAAAGAGGGACGGGAAGTAGCTCAGGCGCTGCTAAGGGTGTCTTCGCCTGCGCTAGGAGAAGTACCCGATGTTACTCCAAAGGTATCTGGGGCGATGCATGGCGCTGTATTAAGCGGCACAGAAATTCGGGATATCCTCATTGTACTCAATGGATTTCATGCGGTATCCACATGGATTGGACATTTGAGCGCTGATTATACCAACTTGCATGAGCTAGGACGTAGGATTCCTGAATTGACGTTTTTGAGAAATAGGCTGTCCGCTACAGTTGATGAAGATGGAACAATTAAAGATAGCGCCAGTGACAACTTAGCTAGCATAAGGAGATCTCTTAGACTTGCCCAAGAAAGGCTGAGAAAACGCGCTGAAGAACTGACTCGGCAGAGCAGGTTTTCCGAGTACTTGCAGGAACCCATAGTAACCATTCGTAACGGGAGATATGTTTTGCCCATTAAGCAAGAATATGCTTCGAAGATCCCAGGAATCATTCACGATCAATCTGCGTCTGGGCAGACTGTGTTTTTGGAGCCTTCAGAACTTGTGGATATGGCAAACCAGTTGAAGCGATTAGAACTGATGGAAAGGGATGAAGTAGAAAGAATATTGGCTGATGTATCAGGGTTAATCTCTGATGCAGGCGAAGAAATTCTAGAAGGTATCAATGCCCTAGGCCAATTTGACCTGGCTCTGGCCAAGGCTAGGCTACTTTCAAAATGGAACGGAAGTTTTCCTACCTTGAAAGAGGATTTTAGGTTGTCTCTAGTCGGAGCTTGGCACCCCCTCTTAAAGGATAACCCGGTTCCCATGGACTTGGAGCTGGGCGGATCGGGGGCAAGAACTGTTGTAATAACTGGGCCCAATATGGGTGGCAAGACTGTAGCACTAAAAACTACAGGACTTCTCGTTTCTATGGCTTTGGCTGGACTTCCATGCCCATGCGACCCAAGAACTGAAATCGGTGATATTGAAGATATCCTGTGCGATATCGGTGATGAACAATCTATCGAGGAAAATCTCAGCACATTTTCTGCTCACATGGCAAACATAAGGCACATATTAGAGTTGGCTGGACCTGGCAAACTCGTACTTATAGACGAGCTTGGGGCGGGAACAGATCCTAAGGAAGGTGCAGCGCTTGCCCAAGCCATACTCGCTGAGATTCACGCAAAAGGAGCACTTTGTGTGGTTACGAGTCATTACAGTGAACTCAAGATAATGGCCCAGAAAACCCCTGGGATGTGCAATGCCAGCGTGGAGTGGGATCCTGTCAATATGGTGCCTACGTTTAAGTTGGTTGTTGGAAGGCCTGGGACATCAAATGCGTTTTTGGTGGCAAAGAGGCTAGGTATAGATGATCATGTGTTGGCATTAGCTAAAGAATTCATGGATGAAGACGTAGTTAGGCTGGAAGATATTATAGCCGAAATGGAGGTTGCGTCTCAGAAAGCTAGGCGGGAGCGTGAAAGAGCCGCAAGAGAGAGGGCAGAGAGTCAGCGCCTTCGAATAGAATACGAAAACAAGCTACAATCTTTGGAAAAAGAGCGTAAGAAAATATTAAATGATGCTAAGAGGGAAGCTAAGTCAATTATAATGCGGGCAAGGGTCGAGTTTGAAGAGGCGCTGAGAGAAATCAGAGAGGCGCAGTCGAGAACTTTGTCTGAGGTTAACCTTCAGGCTTCTGCTATCAGGGATAGGTTACGAGAGGCACAAAATGACTTACGAGTAGAAGACGAATATGAGATCAAAGGAGAGCCTGTATCTATCGAAAATCTTGAACCTGGCGCGCAAGTAAGGGTGGTTGGGTTCAGCGAGCCAGGCATTGTATTGGAAATATCAGATTCTGATGACGATGTTTTGGTAAGCGTAGGCAATTTCAAGATTAGGGTTAGCCCAGAGGATCTTAGAACCGTAGACGGCAGCGAAAAGAAAAAGCATGTCCGGGACATAGGGATGGGCCCTTTGGCAAATGGGAAAATAGAATCTGTACCTACAGAAATAGACTTGCGCGGGATGACCAAGGAAGAGGCGCTAGCCGCCTTGGAGAAATATCTTGACACTGCCCTTTTGGCATCTTTGCCGCAAATAAGGATTATCCACGGAAAAGGAACAGGTACCCTACGAAAAGCTGTGGAAGAATATTTAGAAGCATCAAACAAATACGTGCAGACCTATAGGATGGGAGAACCTTCTGAAGGTGGAACCGGCGTTACAATAGCTACGCTAAAGACGCACTAGTCGGCAGCGTCGTCTGGTTCATGTCGTTCCCCCTTATGATAATCACATAACGAGTTTGGTTGTTTGCCTTTGGCTGCTAATTCAGTGATTATGTCTCCTTGGGGACAATATACACTAGGCAAAAGACCTGATCTCTTGCAGACCTGGATGCTTATTACGGATTCGGGCTTGACAAAGTCTTCTGCTGGCGTTTCCTCTGAGATTTTACGCATCATCCGATTCCACATCCTGGCAGGATATGTTCCTCCTGTTATTTTCCATTGAGCCATAGTCTTTTCCTGGTCGTATCCCATCCACACGACTCCAACTTTGCTAGGAGTGTATCCACAAAACCATGCGTCTTTCCAATCGCTGGTCGTCCCGGTTTTACCTGCGGCAGGTTTCCCGAAATAGGCATTTCCCCCTGTTCCACCAGATACAGTAATAGCATCCCTCAACATGCTGGTCATAAGGTACGCTGATTCTTCTGAAATCACTACCTTTTTCTTAGATACGTTTTCCTCTAGGACGTTGCCATCCATGTCCTCGACCCTGAGAACCGCGATAGGCTCAACTCTAATTCCCTGGTTGGCAATTGTGCCAAAGGCCACGGCCATATCTAGTGGCGATACACCGTAGGTTAACCCGCCGAGGGCTAGAGATCTAGTGTAGTCTGAGCGTCCCCCTTCAATTGGGGTTTTCACCAGCGAGGTTATGCCTAGCGCTTCTGCAGTTTCCAAGCTCCTTTGAATGCCTACCATATCTTGAACTTTACACGCTACTACGTTCAATGATTGAACTACTGCAGTTCTCATAGTCACTGGGCCTTGAAAGTTACCGCTGTAATTTCTGGGTGTGAAACTTTCCTTGGTAACAGGGTCTACCCACGTTACGGGTGAATCGTCAATCACNNGCGTCTGTTGCTCTATTCCACCCCAGCATGCCCTCGTGTTTACGCCCGCCTACAATTGCTAATAAATGTCCAGTTCTTACGTCCATGACAACCGCCGCACATTCGATGCTGGGTTCTTCCTCGCTGTAAGGGAACACCGGATCGAGCACTTCTTTTATGGCGTCTTCAGCAGCCTTTTGTGCCAACGGGTCATATGTTGTGTATATTCTAAGGCCTCCTCCGTATACCAGATCTGAAGGGTAACGTGAAAGCAAGTATTCTAAAACGTAATCTAAGAAGTGTCCTCCCTCTGTGACAACCATTGGGGAGTAATCGATTATGTTCAAAGGTTTAGATTTGTAAGCTTCGGCTTCATCCTGAGATAGGTATCCGTATTCTGCCATTTGGTTGAGGACTGTGTTTCTACGGTTTATGCCCTCGTCTAAGTTTGACTTGGATCCGTAATATGACGGCGCTCTTATAATTCCCGCTAGGAAAGCGGCTTCGTCAACTTCTAGTTCGGAGGCGGATTTATTGAAGTAGGCTCTAGCTGCCGCTTCTATACCATAGGCTCCGCGCCCAAAGGGGATTTGGTTCACGTACATTTCCAATATTTCGTTTTTAGTGTACTTGCGTTCTAGGAGAGTTGCTACCATTACGTCTTGTACCTTTCTCTTCAAAGTCCGTTCCGGCTCAAGAAAGGCTATTTTAGCCAGCTGTTGCGTTATGGTGCTCCCTCCTTGCAGCCCAGAGGCGTCTGTTATATTTTGATAAAACGCCCTGGCTATCGCCCTTATATCGAAGCCCATGTGAGAATAAAACCGGTGGTCCTCTGCTGCGAGCACCGATTTTAGGACGTGATCGGGCATTTCTTTTATTGAGATGGGAATCCTGTATTCTCCGGACCTAAGTTCAGTCCATACTTCTCCGTTTCCATCATATAGAATGGACGTAGCGCTGGCCGTGGGTTCGAGATTAGATAAATCTGGAAGATCTCTGTAAGCGGAAATTACTAGACCTACTGCAAAGCAAGTACCTATCAACAAGGCAGCCAACAGCAGATATATGATCACGTCCAATGCTCGAAGACTTTCCTTCTTGCGCCTTCTTTTCTTGGCCATTTTCTTACCCCCAAGCAACACTAAGCAAACGAAACATAACAATTTATTAATCGGCAAGTTCCCATCGTGTTTTCCTGCACTCTATTAGACGTTAGACAACCGAATAAGTGTCACTATTATACTACGCCGAGACTAACCGTTGCATTGTTCTTCGCTTTCCGGCTTTATTTTCCCTTTTATGGTTTGGACTCCGTGTTAGGCAAAAGGATGATATAATTTAACGAAAAGCCTGAGGAGGTGTAGCGCTTTGGGAAATACGGA
>MTKW01003674.1_pt1 | contig 22268 bp, 22 predicted proteins | sample 1042761 | NCBI WGS metagenome assembly MTKW01 (sample SAMN06205366, study PRJNA360243) | anaerobic digester metagenome | biome: Wastewater treatment plant; feature: Anaerobic digester sludge; material: sludge; isolation source: anaerobic digester fed with sludge from wastewater treatment plant ...
CCTGCCCGTACAATGCTATAGAAATCAGAGACGGTATCCCTTATCTTCTGGACAATTGTGTTCTCTGCGGGGCCTGCGCTGAGGAATGCCCTTCGGACGCCATTGTTGTTTCAGATTCACACCGGTCTTCCAAGCAGTCTGAAGCCAAGGAGTCTGAAGCGCATGACCGGCAAGGAAACGGAGTATGGATATTCGTAGAGCAACGCAACGGAAAACCTCAAGGAGTCGCGTACGAACTGCTGGGGGAAGGCGCGAAGTTAGCGTCTGACTTAGGTGAAGAACTGTGCGCTGTCCTCTTGGGATATGACGTTGAACATGTGGCGGAAGAGATGATGAAGTACGGCGCAAGTAAAGTATACCTGGTTGATGACGCTGCCCTTCATGACTTCCAAGATGAGCCTTATGCTCACGTAATTGCCGAGCTTGTGATGGAATACCGGCCTTCTGTTTTTCTTTTTGGAGCCACCACTGTCGGGAGATCCCTTGCCCCGAGGATAGCCGTCAAGCTCAGGACCGGGCTTACGGCAGACTGCACCGGACTTGCCGTTGACAAAGAGAACAGGCTGCTCCTTCAAACCAGACCTGCGTTCGGCGGAAACATCATGGCCACTATTGTCTGTCCGGAGAAGCGACCCCAAATGGCAACTGTACGTCCGAAAGTCATGAAAGCCGCAGTGCGTGATGAGGCCCTAACCGGCAGAATAGTCAAGCTTTCCCGGGAAATCCTGCCTCCCCGCGCCAGACTTCTGGAAANNGCCGCAGTAGACGCAGGTTGGATACCATATGCACATCAAGTAGGACAAACAGGTAAGACTGTAAGGCCAAAGCTCTACATAGCATGTGGCATATCCGGCGCTGTCCAGCATTTGGCGGGAATGTCCTCATCTGACGTAATAGTCGCAATTAACAAGGATCCTAACGCTCCGATATTCTCCATGGCCACCTACAGTATCATAGGAGATGCTCTTGAGATCATCCCTGCGCTCATAGCTGAACTCCGAAAAAACCCTTAGAATTTCAATTGTAAATAAAATGTTATATTTCATTATTATTGCATTTGAGCTAGAAGAAGTGCTTCATGCAATCTGACTCCTGCGAGATACTATTTATAGGGGTGTAGCTATGAGTCGGAGAAACCGCAGCATCGTTTCGGACGAAGTAAAATATGAAATTGCAAGAGAACTAGGATTCGCTGATAAAATCGGTGTTGAGAATGGATCATACGACTACGGCAACATCACCACTCGAGAAGCCGGTCTAATAGTCCGTGGGCTAATTCAAAAAGCCGAGCAACTCATGTCAGGCCAGCTCAGGAAGTAGGATCGGCACGTAGAATCCGGTACGCTGACAAATCAGGTAGGAGGCTGGTCGTTATTCGGCCAGCCTCCTACCACNNCCTTTGGCGCGAATTCTCAGCCTGCCTTGTTCCAGCGCGACATCATCCAGAACAACAAGCATGCTGCCAGGGTGCAGATTGTACCAAGCCACCATAGCGTCAACTGCAAGACCGCTGCGATTCATATACGTCAACGGTTTGGCAAGGATAACATCTTTCCCTGCTATCTTCCCATATCCTATGAGCGATGAAAACTTATACTCTCCAAAACGAATCCCATGTCGTGCGGATAATATGTCCATTACCCTAAACCCGGCATTGTGCCGGGAACCTTCATATTGACTGCCGGGATTCCCCAGCCCGACTACAATCTTTATGTCTTTATTGGATTCCCTTCTACTCTGTTTCATGCCCTCCGGCAGCGACATGATCCTCAGCTGCCCCTTCAACCGCCGATTCTTCATCCTCCGCCTCAGCTTCCTCTTCAACCACTACTTCGGGGGCAGAGACAAGGATGATTACTTCATCTTCACCGGTGTTTACTTGGACATCCTCTGGAAGGTCAAGGTCTCCTACCTTAATGGAATCACCAATCTCCAGCTTGGAAACGTCTACCTCTACCCGCTCAGGGATATCCATAGGAAGGGCATGCACTTCCAGTTCCCATATCATGTGCTGCATGATGCCTCCGTCGCTCGGCCTGTTCTCTTCACCCAGAAGCACTACCGGCACTTTCGTGGTAATGGCTTCATCCAAAGATATGGCCTGAAAATCCACATGAATCACATTACCGCGAACGACATCTGACTGCACTTCCTTGAGAATTGCAGTCTTTTCAACCTTATCCGGGCCTGTCGCATCCGCATCTTTGGATAGGATCAGCTTAATCAGAGTTCCTCCTCCAAGCCCCGCTTGCATCGCTTTCTCGAATTCGCGCTCATCCAGGGAAATGATTGTGGTCTCTTCGCTTCTCCCATAGACCACAGCAGGCACTCTGCGGCGTGCCCGCATTCTTCTGGCAGCGCCTTTACCCGTCTGATGCCGTAATTCTCCCTCTATTATCACCTGTCTCACTTCGTGTCAACTCCTTCTATCCGTGCCGCCTACTCGAATAACGTAGAGACCGGGAGGTCCTGGTAAATGCGCTTGATTGCCTCCCCCAAAAGAGGTGCTACTGACAGGACTTCAGTTCTCTCAGGACGTTTGGATTCACTCAGCGGTATAGTATTCGTNNGTATCAATTATATCATCAACTAGTATAACAGTCTTACCTTTTACATCTCCAATAATGTTCATCACTTCTGAAATATTGGGCGCAGGACGCCTTTTATCAATGACTACCAAACCAACGCCTAGTTTCTCTGCCATTGCCCGCGCTCTCACCGTTCCCCCTATGTCAGGAGATCCAATAACGCAATTGGAGAGACCGGAATCCCTAACGTATTTTACCAGAATTGGCATGCCAAGCAAAGGGTCGACAGGAATATCGAAGAAACCTTGAATCTGTCCGGCATGGAGGTCTATCGTCAGTATCCTATCACATCCTGCAGTAGAGAGGAGGTTAGCGACTAGTTTTGCGGTAATCGGGTCTCTTGCTTTAGCCTTCCTGTCTTGTCTTGCATAGCCATAGTACGGGATTACTGCAGTTACAGTCTTTGCAGACGCCCGGCGCATGGCATCGACAATAATCAGTAGCTCCATCAGATTATCATTCACCGGTGGGCAAGTAGGCTGCACTAAGAAGCAGTCTACACCCCTGACTGTCTCGTCTATGCCTACTCGTATCTCGCCATCCTTAAACCTGTCCACCCTCATGGCAGAAACTCCTATGCCAAGGTGGTCAGCAATCTCGAAGGCAAGCTCAGGATGAGCCAACCCCGTAAACAACTTCAGCCTCTTGTAGGACGGTAATATCAGATGCACCCCGCTGTTATCATTCATTGCGCAAGCCCTCCTATATATCGCAGGTTCCGCCGGAATCTTCTGCAGAACCCGATTTTCTGCTCTTCTCATGCCTCTTGTCTGCCCAGCCCTGGATGTTCTTCTGCTTTCCGCGAGCTATTCCAAGGGCTCCTTCAGGCACATCTTCTGTGATAGTGGAACCTGCGGCAATGTAAGCTCCCTTACCAATTTCCACAGGTGCCACAAAGTTAGTATTACTGCCCACAAATGCTCTGTCTGAAATAATCGTGGGATATTTATGATGTCCGTCATAGTTACAGGTTATGGTTCCTGCTCCTATGTTAACCCCTTCTCCCACTGTCGCATCACCGAGATAAGTCTGGTGAGGAACTTTACTGCCTTTTCCCACAGTTGACTTTTTTACCTCAACAAAAGTCCCGACCTTGGAGTGCTCAAGAAGGACAGTTCCTGTGCGAAGATAAGCATAGGGGCCTACAGATACATCTTCACCTACTTCAGCTTCAATAACGACAGCATTACTTATGGAAGCCCCGTCAGATACCCTTGAGTCGATAATGCGGGCAAAAGGCCCGATTGTGCAGTTTTCACCGATAACTGTCTTGCCCTGGATTACTGAAAACGGTAGAATCTTCGTATCTTGTCCTATGGCAACATCAAAATCCACAAACGTAGTGGCAGGATCCACCATAGTGACACCGGAGAGCATAAGGCGCTCCCGTATCCTGTCCCTGAAGATCCTCTCAGCCTCTGCCAATTGGACTCTGGTATTGATGCCTTGTGCGGCCAGAGGGTTCTCTGAGACTACGGCTTCAACACGAAGGCCTTCCTTTATCATTACTTCGATTACATCTGTCAGATAGTATTCTCCCTGAACATTATCGGGAGTAATACGGGAAAGGGCATTAAACAAGTCACGTTTTTCGAAGCAGTAGACGGAACTATTGACTTCGGATATCAAGGCTTCCTCAGGCGAGCAGTCTTTCTCCTCGACAATCCGCCGTATCCGTCCTGAAGCCTCACGCACCACTCGCCCGTAACCGAATGGGTCTTGGAGAATTGATGATAACAGAGTAGCTGAAGCTTTTGTTTCTTGATGGTGGTTGACAAGGGATGCCAGGTCGGATCTAGTCAGGTAGGCGGCGTCTCCTGCAGCCACCACCACCCGCCCTTCATACGCGGAAAGCGCGTCTTTAGCCTGCATGACAGCATGGCCCGTTCCCTTTTGCTCAGCCTGAAGAACACAGACCGCCCTCGCGCCCACAATTTCCTCAACAAGCTCCGCCAAGTGCCCTACTACTACAAAAGTGCGTTCCGCCCCGGCAGCCTCCAGTGCGTCGAGGACCAACATAATCATGGGCTTGCCACAGATTTCGTGGACAACTTTCGGTAGTTTTGACCGCATTCTGGTTCCAAGGCCGGCAGCGAGAACAATAGCTTGAAATCCTCGCATGATTTCTGACTCCCCTACAACAACATACCCGCTCCAACTCTTGTTTCGGCAGTTAGGAGCAGGTTTTAGCATACCATATATATGTTCAACATGGTATCATGAGTTTCCTCTATTATGCCAACAGAAAACAGCAAAGACGTTAAACGTTTTTCACTTAATAGGATTAAGCCTTGCTCCGACCGCGCCCCCCGGGTGAATTAGTGCAAATTGATCCAACTGATAATCTGTTACCTCCATAATCGCTACCAACATGGCATCAAACATTGCAATTGTTGCAATGAAACTTGAGGTAGCCATTACGTTGAACTTGTCGCTCTCCTTCTCAATCTTAAGTTGAACGGTAATATCAGCGGTTCTTGCCAGCGGCGAATTCAGATTCTCTGTGATAGCGATAATGGTAGCGCCTTTTCTTTCACATACATCAATTATTGGCAGCAATTCAACGGTTTTGCCTCCGCGTGATACGAATATGACTACATCATCTTTCTTTACACAACCGAGTCCCCCATGCACTGCTTCGGCCGGGGAAAGAAAATAAGCGCTCTTTTCAACACAGCAGAGAGAGTGAGCAAACTTCTTTGCAGCAATGCCTGAAGACCCGCTACCACAAGTTATGACCTTAGAACACTTACCTATTGCTTCCACTGCTCTCATGAATTGCTCTTTATCCAGATATCCCAGGATATCGGATACGGCCTTGCTTTCGATCTCTATGGAAGCCATCGCCAACTCCAACGCCTGTTCTGTCATTATCAAGTCCTCCCGCACTATGAATGGCAAACCTGCATTCTTTGAAACAACTCACGGATTACTCACCGATGATTTGAACCTGGCAAACTCTCTTGCGGGCACGAACTTGATCCCAGTCAACAAAGTATATATACCCGAATTGGCCAAGCTGTAGCTCGCCGTCGGCAATGATAATAGTCTCTGAACGGCCAAAAAGCACTGAACGAAGATGAGCGTCAGTATTGAGGCTATACTTACCATCCTCGCCAACTGTTTTCTCAGCAAATTCAATATGCTTTGGCCCGGGATGCATGTATTGACCTTCCGTTCTACATGTGGGAATGAGGTTTTCCATAATATTACATAGATCTTGTTGGAGGAATTCCAGTCCCCAATAATTAGTATCATGTGAATTCTCTTGAGTCATCACACTACACGTAGTGTGATGCGAATAGACAACGCAAATACCATTCTTTATACCGGACTGTTTGACTATTCTCTTTACCTCATCTGTAACATCATGAAAAGTTGGATTCAAGATTTCTGATTGTAGGTTAATTATGTCTCGATAAACTGCCACGTTGTTTTCCTCCTTGTCCCAGTCAAGATAGAGTTCTTTAGAGTATAGAAACCTGTGGAACTGTCAATGGCATTCATCCCAGGCGGCGCGTACAGCACTTATCATCTCGTAAATCATTGCCTCAGGATCGTCGGCTTTAATGATACCGCTTGTAGATCCTGTTCCTTCCGCGCCTGCCTTAATCACCCTGTAAACATCTTCACCGGAGCTGATTCCTGCCCCTTGCAACACCTGTATTTCCGGATTTACAGCCTTTATCGCAGCTGTAGTCATAAGCACATATTCCTCATCACTTGTTTGCCCCGTGCCAATGAGTTCTGTAGGCTCAGCTACTATGATATTCGGTGCAAAATGAGCAATGGCCGCAGCTTCAGCAATGGAATCAGCGCAAACAATTGAAACCAGTCCTACCTCATCAGCCCGCTTGATTGCTCTATAAAGCTCTGAAACAGTCACCGGCTTCTCCGCATGATTGAGCATTACCCCTACTGCACCGGCAGCCTTAACCGCCTCAGGAAGAACGGACCCAAGGCCTTTGCCTATTGGAAGAGCGTCCATATGCTGGGCAAAGACAAGCAGATTCTCGGTTTCTCTTGCCAACATACTTATGTCAGTGTATTGGGGAGTCATGATTATTCTTACGTCATACTCCAGGGCAGCCTTATCCGCAACCTTTGCCAGCTTCAGCAATCCCTCACCGTACAGATAAGCCTTCGGCCCAATTTCAAAAAACGGCGGTTTGACTTCAAAACCTTTGTACAAGGCAAGAATCCTCCTCGTCAAACTATCTTGTCTATAGATGCGGTTTTATTACGATCTTTCCTCCGGCCTCTCCGTTTTCAACCATCTCAAGAGCTAAAGGCAGTTTCTCAAGAGGGAAGATATCTGATATTACCTTCTTGGTATTGATTACTCCCTTATCAATCAGTTTAATTGACTCTCCAAAGGTACGGTTCAGAGCAAAGACGCCTACAATGTTTATATCCCTACGATAGATCTCATAAGGAGATATAGTGATCGTAGCAGCTTGAGGACAAACACCGAAAACCATCAACGTACCCTTGTTTTTGATGAACTTAATTGCATTCTCAACAACTCTCGGAGATCCGGTTGCATCAATAACCACATCATATCCCTGAGGCGCATACTTTAGTGGGGAGTCTTCGTCCTCTTCACGGGGATTTATGACATAGTCTGCTCCAAGCTCTCCGGCCAGTGCCAATTTGTCCTTCTTCAGATCACAGACAGTAATATTTGCAGCTCCGCTATGTCTGGCAACCTGCAAGTGTAACAGTCCAAGAGATCCTGCCCCAAATATCAAGACATCATCACCTAAATGGACAGGCGCCCGCTTATGACCATAAAGCACGCAGGCCAGTGGCTCAGCCAGGGAAGCCTCCTCAAATGACACGTTCTCGAAGTGGAATAAATTCGCTTCCGGGACAAGCACATACTCGGCAAATCCGCCTGCAATGGTATCCCCCAGCCCGTTAAAGTTGATACAGTGGTTTTGCTCATTCCTCCTGCAGTAGTAACACTTGCCACACGGTATTACCGGGTCTATGGCAACAGGGTCATTCACATCGAAATTCTCGACGTTCTTGCCCTTTTCAACAATTGTCCCGCAAAACTCATGGCCTGGAATCAAAGGGTACGGATCACTGCCTATGAAGTCTCCTTTTAGGATATGAATATCTGAAGCACAAACACCGCTTGCTTCTACCTTGACAACAACCTCATTATCTCCGGGTCTGGGTGTTTTCACCTCTTTTATTTTGAGCGTATTTGGTGCCTCGAAAACAACTGCCTTCATTCGTCTACACCTCTTCCTCTAAATGTATATCCTAATAGCGACTGGATTTCTTGAATACCTCACCCAGGGAATTATATAGATCCAGATATAAACGATACTTCTGTTCGTATATCTCAACTTTCCGAGGATCAGGTCTGTAACAATCTTTGGTCTTGATCTTTCGACAGATCTCATCAAGGTCGTCATAAAGCCCTAACTGTTTTCCAGCCAAAAAAGCGCAGCCCCGGGAGGTCGATTCTTCACTCTCTATTGTCTCAAACTCCCTGTTCAAAACATCGCTCTTTATTTGCAGCCAAAAAGGACTCTTGGCGCCCCCGCCGAGGGATCTCACCTTATCAATGTGAAATCCACTGTTCAGCAGAAAAGTGTAGTTTTCTTTGAGCAAGAACGCCACACTTTCCATAATACCTTTGACTATGTCGCCTTTGTTGGTGTCCAGATTCAATCCGAAGATAACCCCTGAAGCGTCCGGATTAACAACCGGGCTTGTGGCGCCGCCAAAGTGAGGCAGGATTATCAGTCTTTTGTTTATAGAATCCGGTCTTGCTTTCCGAGTCAAGATGTCATAGACATCTTCATTGCTTCTGGCTGCTTCCTGGATTTCTATCTCGCAGAAGTTATCTCTAAACCATTTCAGGAGTATACCGGCGGTTTGACAAAAAGTCAGGGCCAAATACTTATCGGCTACTCCATGGCACACTATAGGAACTCTGTCATGCAAATCCAATGAATCCAGATTCCGAATTGTGCTGGCCAAAGCCAGAACCGTACCTGTCGTCTCGGTCAGGGAACCTTCTTCAATATTTCCGGCGCCGATTGCAGAACCACTTTGATCCAACATTCCATTCATTACTTGAATCGGCCGTTCAAGACCGAACATCTTTTGGACTTCCGGTTTCAGTGTTCCGATAATCTCCTCTGACTCTTCAAGCCGAGGCAGTTTATTTGCGTCCAGTTCTGCAAGGTCAAGTAATCTCTCAGACCATTCCTTCTTACCGATGTCAAAGTAGCCTGAAAAAGAACAGATAGAAGGATCAGTCACAAATTCGCCGGTGAGTTTGAAGAGGACATAGTCTTTTAAGAGTAAGAACTTGGCGGTATCAGAATAGAGTTGCGGCTCATTGTTTTTAAGCCACTTTATCTTGTTTATCGGCCAAATCGGGTCCATATCATTTAATCCGGTTATCCTATAAAATGAATGGACGTCGATACTGTTTTTCAGATCGTCATTTTCCTTAACAGCCCTGGTATCCAACCAGACCATGGCTTTTCTTAAGCAATTCCCTTTACTGTCAACAGGGATTACAGTCTCAGCCTGACTGGCTATGGATATGATTTCCAGTGAGTCCTGACATTGATTTCGGGTGATGATCTCTTTAGCTGTATTGACGGCTATCTCCCAATAAGTCTCAGCGTCAAATTCCACATACCTGTCTTCAGGGTAATCGTAACTTAACTCTGTCGTAATTACGTCAAGTATTTGGATGTTCTCATCGAATAGGACAGTCTTGACTGCGGTAGTTCCAAAATCGTAGATCAGTATTTTCCCTTTTCCCAATTTCGTCCCTCCTTAGGTCAACCCTTGACGGCCCCGGCTGTCATACCCCTGATCAAATACCTTTGGAAGAATAGAGAGAATACCAAGACCGGTGCTGTAGCTATGACACCTGCGGCGCACATTTGCCCCCAAAACATTCCGTGGGGTGTAAGGAATTGGCCTACAGCCACAGGAAGAGTCCTAGTATCCATACCGGTTAAAACCAGAGCATACATAAAATCATTCCATGATAGGATTATGCAGAATATCACCGTCGCGACCAGCCCGGGTGTGGCTATAGGAAGGGTAACCTTGAACAGAGTCATGAGATTACTACATCCGTCAACCATGGCGCATTCTTCAATCTCCACAGGAATCTCTTCAAAGAACCCTCTTAGCATCCATACGGTAAAGGCCATACAGAACGAGGAATGGGCCAAGATAACCACAAGATAGGTGTTTAACAGCCCGACCCTTGCCGCAGCTACATACAAGGGGATACTCAAAACAATCGGCGGTAGGATATATGAGGCAAACACAAAGATGAACAGGAAATTGTTGAATCGATACCTGGTCCTGGCAAACATATATGCCAGCGGAGTGCCTAAAACCAGAGAAATGGCGGTAGCGCCCAAAGCCACAATAATGCTGTTCTTTATGTTGTGATGCAAACCTCTCTCTTTAAAGATCTCAACATAATTGCTTATCGAAGGGCTGAAGAATATTTTCGGAGGCATACTCCACGCTGTAACGTTATCTTTAATCGATGTGATAAAGGTCCAGATTATAGGGAACAGAAACACTAGCAGAACTATGGCTATAACAGACACCTGAAGAAATTTCTGTATTGCTTTTCTGCGTCTATAGTCCATAGAAGACTCCTCCCGATTTCTCAGAATTCATTTACATAGAAGGTTTTGAATACTGCTACGCTAAGTAGTATTACAATAGCAAAAATGACAACTACATAAGCAGAGCCTACGCCCATATCGAAGTTTATGTAGTTTATTCTGTAAGCCGTGAAATTCAGCACCTCCGATGCTGCGCCCGGCCCTCCATATGTCATGACAAATATCTTGTCGAATTCTCTAACTATGTCCGCCATTCTTATTAAGATGGCAACCGTCAGTACCGGTCTTAATAAGGGCAGGGTTATATTGGTTAAGATCTCAAAACCGTTTGCCCCGTCAATCCTGGCTGCTTCAAAAGGTTCATGCGGTAAGGCAATCAGCCCGGAAAGAATAATAATGGCTATGAAGGGAGTCCATTGCCAAATATCAGCAAAAATTATCCCCAATAGAGCTGTGGACCTGTTTCCTAAGACTGAGTTTTCAATTACAATCCCCATCTTTGATAATAGAAAATCGAAAACACCGAATTGCGGGTTGAACATGAATCTGAAGACAAGTCCTATTACAATCGGCGCCATCATTGAAGGCAACAGTATTAGTGAGGTAACGATATTCTGGTTCTTAAACAGCCGGAATATGAGAAGAGCTATACCTAAACCGATGGCCAACTCAACCACAACTCCGACCACCAGATAAATTCCGGTATTCAGCGCAGAATTCCAAAAAGTGGTGTCCTTGAAAATCGTAATGTAATTCCCCAAGCCAATCCAACGAATGTTACTCAGTGGGGTTTCGATAAAGTTATACTTATGAAAACTCAGATAAACGGTGAATATGATCGGAAATAAGACAATGGATAGCAGGTATATGATGCCGGGCAATGATATTAAGGCATAGAACTTATTATTCTGCTTCAATTCCTATCGCTCCCTGTAAACGAAGTAGGATTCCTCCTATGTGTGGAACCCACACATAGGAGGAATATGGCCTATTTACATCCGAAATTCAGTATGTTAATAACCTGCCTCTTTCATTATCTCTTCCCAGGACTTCTGAGCATCATCTAACGCCTTCTTGGGGGTCTTCTCCCCGGAAAGCGCTGATGACAATTGGACGGATAAAGCTTCGTTCAGTTTAAAGAATTCCGGAATTTTCATGGGTACTTTTTCAATTGGGAACGTCTCTTTTATGGCCTTGAAGTATCTGAATTCCTCTGTGGCAAATGCAGGGTCATTCAGCACTGACAACCTGCTGGGAGCACCGCCTATTACAGCCAGTTCTTTCTGCACTTCATATCCGGTGATCCATTTCAACAAGAGATATGCTGCTTGTTTCTTCTCTTCGCTTATGTCTTTGTTGATTCCGATGTTAATGGTTCCCACAGGCGAGCCTTCACTTGGACCCTTGGGGGTCTTCATGAAGTTCCAAGTCTTGGTAACAGTGCAGCTTGCAGGATCTTTCAGAGCGGGAACCCAGTCGCTGAAAATGAAGGCATGGGCAGCACGGCCCTGAAGGAACTCAGTTGCAGATTCTTCCCAACCAAAAGTCGGTACTCCTGCAGGGGCATACTTGCTCAGTTCAACCATGTATTCCAGGGCCTTAACGCCTTCAGGCGTGTTCAGAGCCGGCTTCATGTTGTCATCAAAGAACTCTCCGCCGAATCCCCAGAAATACGGTAGGAACTCGTAGAAAACCGGTTGTCCTCTTTTGCCCATCAAGGACACTCCGCGGACATTTGACTTCGCATCAATTATCTTAACATTCTCCAGGTATTCTTCCCATGTTTCAGGCACCTTCAGCCCCAGTTCTTCATAGACATCTTCCCTGTAGGCCAGCAACAGAAGACAGGCGTCAAACGGCAGGCCGTAGATCTTGCCATCATACTCCTGAGTCTGTTCAAAGAATACCGGATCGAAATCTTTCAAATCGATTCCGATTTTGGGATCATTGATGAATCTGTCTATAGGTTCGAAATCGTTCTTGAATCTTCCTAACCAGGTAGGTTCCATCCAGAACACATCATACTGCTTAGTCCCGGTAGTCAAGTCAATGGTTATCTTCTGAACCAGACTGTCATAAGGCATCAAGTCTACCTTAACATTGATTCCCGTCTCTTCTGTAAACTGAGGTAACATGGCTATTGCTTTTGTCATTGTCGGCATCGATTGAACTGCAAAGGTAATAGTAACTCCCTTTAGAGGTTTGTCATCTGCAGCTTGAACTCCCCAACCAACTAAGAAGACCATTAACGCAACTGTCAACAACGAAATTCGCAGTGTCTTTTTCAAGTGCCTGTCTCCTCCTTTAGAGTATTCAATACTTGCGAGAATGAACACGGGACTAGTTCGGTTACACCTCACCTCCTAATGGGCTATTAATTACTCTTAACGAGGTCGAAGTCCTCCACATATGTTGAGTGCTTGACCGGTAATATTCTTTGCCAAATCCGAACTCAGAAAAACGATAGCATTAGCAATATCTTCAGGCTCCTGAGACCGCCTCATTGGTATCGTGGTCATGAATTGATCCCAGATCTCTTCGTTGTCAAGATTCTGATACTCTTCACTGCTTTTCAACTGCCTAAGAAGGTTCTCCCAGAGCTCAGTTCTTACTATTCCCGGACATACGGCATTTACGTTAATGTTGTATTCTGCCATTTCCTTTGCAAGCCCTTGGGTTAATCCTATGACAGCGAACTTAGTGGCAGAGTAGACAACGAAAAACTCGTCAGCTTCCCTGCCTGCAATTGAAGCAACATTAACGATCTTCCCGTGGTTTTGCCTCATCATATGAGGCAAAACTGCCTGGCAACACAAATAGACTCCTCTGATATTAACGTTGAGGAATTTTTCAAACTGAGCCAGGTCAGTATCGATAAACTTTACTGCCTTACTGACTCCTGCGTTATTAACCAGTATGTCAATGTGGTTGAACTCAGAAAGGGTCTGGTTTACAAGCGCATTTACATCATCTTCACTGGAAACATCGGTTCTTATAGCTCTGCCCTTGCCTCCGGCCTTCCGGATCTCTTCAGCTACCGCCTGAGCCCCTTCATAATTAATGTCACAGACTACTACCGAAGCCCCTGCCTTAGCCAATTCGACAGAAGCGGCTTTGCCAATTCCATTTGCTCCCCCGGTCACAATGGCAGTTTTCCCTTCAAGATTAACAGTCACCATTTCAAGATCTCCTCCATTTTCGACAAGACTCTGAACTCAAGCAGTAATATCAACTACGTAGTTTGAGCAAATTATTCATCGTCATCAGGAAGGGGAAATATTCTCTCAGGTTCATGCCTTCTCTTGGGTCGTTCAATCAATTCAATTGTTGTACCGATTAGATCCTCAGTATTTAGATAAGCATAATGTCCGTCATCGTCCAGACCGAAGCCTGCACCGTCTTGCGTAACAGTAAAACCTGCCTCCTTTGCTTTGTTCATAGCTTCTTCCATGTCATTGACGAGCACGCCGAAATGATGAACTCCGTAACCATGTTCTTTCACAAACTCGCTGTAGACCGTATCGCCTTCTAAGGGCTGAATCAACTCAATCCTAAGAGGACCAATGTTGGCTAAGGCAACCTTCATCTTATACTCCGTAGGTTTACCGTGTCTTGTCATCCTTTTTACAAGAGGTTTACCATATGTATAAAACTGCCATGGTCCTATTCCAAAGACATCCCAGTAGTTCTTCACTGCTTCCTCAATGTCCTCAACTATTAGACAAACTTGGGCGATCCCATTAGCCAGAAAATCGACTCTGTTATCTGATTTATCAGCGGAATTGCTCTTCATCTATAGTCCTCCTCATAGACCTGGACCAATTGCTTCGTGTGTTAGCCGGACATCATTAGCCTGTTTCCTGAAAATGTGTCAAGGTTTTCTGCACATTTATTAATGCTCTCTGCACATTCATTCATTGCTGAAATCTCTTTCGCCAGTACATTCTACAAGAACACATAAACTCCTTCACCTTTGCCTCTCTCGCGGCCGACGTCAATCCTCTCCTAGACGCCTAGCTTATTAAGCCTGATCTGCTCGCAGGGCGTGAAATTGGTAAGCGGTGTATGTCCCTTAAGCGGCAGTATCTTTTCATGGATTGCGTCTATGATCCACGTGGGTTGCGGGAAGAAGTGCGATTCCAATTCGTAAGCGGGAGTAATCCAGTTTCTCGCGCCAACTACAACCGGTGGAGCGTCCAGGTAATCGAAAGCCAACTCGCTGATGGTCTGAGCCATGTCTTTGAGGTGAGAACCCCGCTCGCAGGCATCACTGGTAAGAAGAATCCTACCTGTCTTCTTAACTGATTCCAGCACTTTTTCATAATTGAACGGAACCAGTGTCCTGGCATCAATGATCTCTGTGGAGAGATTGTGCTTCTCTTTAAGTATTTCAGCTGCATCCAGAACCCGGTACAATGTAGCGCCAACGCTTAAGATGGTAAGGTCTCGTCCTTCCCTTTTTATATCAGGCTCACCGATGGGAACCTCGTAGTAGCCTTCAGGTACGCCTCCCGGGTGGAAAAGCTCCCCGATATCATAGATGCGTTGACTTTCAAAGAATACAACAGGGTCAGTTCCAGACAAAGCGCTGTTCATTAACCCCTTGGCGTCATATGGGGTCGCGGGAAAGACCACTTTTAAGCCGGGAATATGCGCGGTAAGAGAAGTCCAGTCCTGGGAGTGTTGGGCACCGTATTTAGAACCGACAGACACTCTTAGCACCACAGGCATCTTGAGCTCACCTGCACTCATTGCCTGCCATTTCGGTAGCTGATTAAAGACTTCGTCTCCCGCTCGGCCCAGGAAATCACAGTACATCAACTCGGCGATTACTCTGCCGCCGCACATTGCATAACCTGCAGCCGAGGCAACAATAGCAGCTTCGGAAATGGGAGTGTTAAAAAACCGGTGGTAGGGCAAGGATTCGGTCAATCCTCTGTATACAGCAAAGGCTCCGCCCCAGTCGCGGTTGTCTTCACCGTAAGCAATCAGGGTAGGATCTTGATAGAATTTATCAAGTACAGCTTCAAACAGTCCGTCTCTCAACTGAAACACCTTGTTCTTCGGAACCGGTTTCCCGTTCTCCATGCCAAATCTTGTTTTGCGCGCTATTTGCCTGACTCGAGGATTCTCATCCTTAGGTATCAATACCTCGCATTCTCTGTCATCCATCTTTTCCTTTCGCTCATTGGAGAACATCAAATCGCCGATGGCATCAGGATTTGCCACGAGACTCATTCTCGGTGACACACTGTCGTTTGTAGCTAAGGCGCAAATCTTGGTAATGAGTTCACCGGTCTCTTCCAGAATTCTATGGAAATCTTCTTCCGTAGCTACCTTGTTCTTGATCAAGTCTTCCTTGTACGTATCAAGAGGATCCACNNCCCATTCCATAGCTGTTGTTAAAGAAATTGAAGAGAATAGGAAGTCCGCCTTTGTACCCCTTTTCCCATAAGGTATTAAACTGATCCATGGTTGCCATGTTCATGGCCTCCCAGACCGGACCACATCCTAAGGCGCCGTCACCGACATTAGAAACGACTATTCCCTTCTTACGGTTGACCTTTTTGAAGAGGGCAGCTCCCATGGCGATTCCTGCGGATCCTCCGACTATGGCGTTATTGGGATAGATGCCAAAAGGGGTAAAGAAGACATGCATCGAACCGCCCAGCCCTTTTTGGAAACCGGTCTCGCGGCCAAAAATCTCCGCCATTATCCCGTATAGCAGAAAATCGATAGCCAGTTCCCGGGTATTATTCGTCTTCCGCTTCCCTTCCACGATATCCAAAATCAAACCGTCGGAGCAAGTGCGCATAATCTCCATTAGTTCATCATCAGACATCTTCTCGATGGCAGAAAGCCCTTTGGCTAATACTTCACCGTGACTGCGGTGTGAACCGAATATGAAGTCATCCTTATCCAGCAGATAAGCCTGGCCTACGGCCGACGCCTCCTGGCCGATGGAAAGGTGAGCAGGACCGGGATAATTGTACTTAATACCGTTATACTCACCGGTTGTCTTGATCAGATTCAACATCGTTTCAAATTCCCGGATTATTGTCATATCCCGATAAATGCGAAGGAGATCTTCGTTTCGATAATTGCTTTTCTCCTCTTCGATAGTCTTGTCATAGTGGTTTAGAGGAATGGTGGTAAACGTTACTTCTCCTTTTTCCCTTAGCGCTTTAGGATCCACAAAAAGTGCTTTGGTCATTTGAGATTCTCCTTTTTAAAATTTGATATTATATAAATCCGTCCAGGAAACGATATCTACAAGCTAAAGACCCCTTCTCTGATGATTTCAGAGACTGTAGGATGTGGGAATATGATCTCTTTGATATCGTCTGTTCTTAACTCCATTTCAATCATGGCGCTTGCGCCGAATATTATTTCCGAGGCATAGTTGGCTATCAAATGGACCCCGATTAAGGTACGACGCTTCTTCTCCACTAATAGCTTACAAATTCCGTTTCCGCCTTCATTTTCCGCAACATACCTTCCACTGAACCCCAAAGGCAGGACTACACTGTCATACTCAATGCCCTTTGCTTTTGCGGTCTCTTCAGTCTCGCCTACAGCCGCCACTTCCGGATTGGTATAGATAACCGAAGGCACAGCGTGATATCGCATGATATCTTTCCTGCCTAAAATATTGTTAACGCATACCTCAGCTTCACGGTAAGCTGTATGCGCCAACATGGAGCGACCATTAACGTCGCCGGCAGCATATACATTGGCAATATTCGTCCTGCCTCGTTCATCGGTATTTATTCGACCGCCTGCCGTCTCAACTCCGATCCGTTCGAGTCCAATTCCTTGAACCGCAGGTTTCCGGCCAATGCTCAAAAGGACCTTCTCTGCAGATACGGTAGACTTTTCCCCATGTGACTCGTATATCACGGAACCTCTGCAAATCTCAACGACCTTGGAATTCAATCGGAAGTCAACGCCGTTCTTTCTGTAGTTATCCTGTAATATTCGGGAGATGTCACTATCGGTATCCCCGGCAATGTGGTCCAGCATCTCAACAACCGTGACTTTGCTTCCTGCAGAATTGAAGTAGGAAGCCATCTCGAGCCCTATGACCCCGCCACCGATAATAACAAGTGACTCCGGTATCTCCTGAAGATCCAGGATCTCACGGCTCGTCAGGACAAATCCCTTGGATAGCCCTTCTTCCACACCGGCGATATGAGGAACTATCGGCGTAGAACCGGTTGCGATAAGTAACCTTCTCGCAATGAATTCATCTCCGTTCACCTTTACTCGGAATCCTTCATTGCTCTTGCCGGTGATTTCACCGACTCCCTGGACCAGTTGCACACCATTCTTCTTCAGCGAATTCTTAACTCCGGCAACCAACGATCTGACAACTCTATTCTTTCTGGCAACCACTCGTTGGTGGTCCAGGGATAAATCCTTACCGCTAACGCCGTATTTCTCCCCGTATTTTACGCCGTCCAATAATTTTGCTGAATATAAGAGAGTTTTCGACGGGATGCAGCCTTCATTCAAACAGACTCCCCCGACACTTCTCTCTTCAATTAATAGGGTCTTTAAACCGCCTCTACCAGCCCGTTCGGCTGCCAAATATCCGGCCGGGCCTCCGCCAATAACTACAAGATCATAGCTCATTGCCTGTCTCCTTCCTGTAGACGACACCCCGGAGCATACCGTTTACTCCGCCAGCAGTAGGGGGAAACTCTCAAGAGCTGTCACCAGATCCTTGAGGAATCTGGCAGCAGGCGCTCCGTCAATTGCCCGATGATCAAAAGTAAGTGAAAGGCCTAGGGCAGGATAGTATATGTTCTCTCCGTCTCTCTCTTTTACTTTACGAGTAATGGTGCAAACTCCGAGGATTCCGGTTTGGGGAGGATTCAGCACCGGTGTAAAGGACTCAATCCCCAATGTCCCCAGATTTGTAACGGTAAAAGTGCCTCCCTGCAAATAGTCTGGATTCACTGTCCCCTTCCGGCACATATCACCCAGCCTCACAACTTCTGCGGAGAGCTCATTCAGGGACTTTGTATCAGCATGGAAAACAGTCGGCACCATGAGTCCTCTTTCGGTATCAACAGCTACTCCCATGTTTACGTGGGTAAAGAGACGTATTGTGTCGCCAAGGAGGTGCGCGTTTAATTCCCTGTGTTTCAGCAGTATTCTAGAGACTGCATACACAATCATGTCATTTATCGTTATGTTCGCCAGACCTAGTTTTTCTTGTGATTCTTTGATCTTTTGCCTGTAATTTAGGATTTCAGTAGCGTCAAATGAGGAATTCAATGTCAGTTGCGCGGTGGTGGTTAGTGAGCGATACATGGATTCAGCAATAATACTTCTGATAGTTGAAAGCTTTCTGTCTTCATATTCTTTGCCTTCAATACTGACTCCCGGCATTGGGGCATCCTTCAAGTCCCTGGTAGTAATTCTGCCTCCTATGCCTGTTCCTCTCTGAACACTTCCCATAGGCAGATTCCCATACTCGGCCTGCGCTGCCGGTGTAACCTTGGGACCTGTCTCCTGCAAAGCAGTGATATCTCTTTCAATAATCCTGCCATGAGGACCCGTTGGGTTAGCGTACCGGTAATCTACGCCTGCTCTGGATGCCAAGTTCTTCGCTCTGGGGGATATCTTCAGTCGTTTGGCATCCTCTTCGCATAAAACCGAAATCTCCCACGCCTTTTTGCTGTCTGCTATATTAACGCCCGGATCGGAGCGCATATTTTCCAATTTTCCGTTGTCACCGGACGCAGACTCCTGCGTATGTATGTCTGTTTGTCCGCTTGTCAAATCTGCTTCTTGGATCTTGGGATTGAACTCAGAATAGTCTTCGCCTTCTTCCCCGATAACACAAACATTAGTCAGAACCGGAACATCCTCGCCCTCTTCAAAGAATATCTCCAAAATAGTACCATCTACTTTTGCTTCTTCCTCAAAAACGGCTTTGTCAGTCTCGTACGTGAATAGGATATCTCCTGTTTTGACTTTATCACCTCTTTTTTTGTGCCATTCTCCAATAATACAGCTTTCCACCGTCTGACCCTGTCTCGGCATTATGACCGGTGTCGCCATATCTGCCACCCCATCTCTAACATTTTTTCTATGCTTAACATATTTTCATTGCTATAGTTTATATTCGCCATAAATCCAAATATCCTTTCTCAATATGCAATTATTCTTGACCATGAAAATATGTGTTGTAAGGATACTAATGGACTGAGCAGCCTGTCATGGCGATGGCCATGTTAGTTGCAATTAGGGTGGAGGCTTACCTGATTTTTCAAACGCTTCCATAAATACACAGAAGGGTGTCTGAAGGTTGTCCTGATGTTTTCAAGAGACAACGGAAAGGCGTCGGGTACCCCCGGCTTAGGCGCTTATTTTTAAGAAACTCACCGTTCCAGCAATGCAGTGGCGGTTTTTATGTCTGTAACCAGCACATTAATGTAATTGCCTACCAGAGCGCCGTGGATGGCGTCAACCTTCTTCAGTCCGCCGGCTAATCCGATTTTGGTTGGAATCTTCCTTAGGTCCTCAAGCTCTATGGATATTGTCCGATGGTCAATATCAGATGAACAAGGTTGTCCGTCGGCAGTAAAAAATCGACAACCCACTTCTCCTACAGCCCCCAGGGACCTTAGATGGCGTATTTCTGCAGAGGTCAGGTAGCCGGCTCTGGCGAGCAATGCGTCGTCATTGCACAAACCGACCCCGATTAAGGCTATATCAGATTCTTTCCCCATCTCCAATACCTGCCCAATGTGAGGCTCCTTGAGGAACGTTTTTGCCGAATCATTGCTCTCCACCACTGCGGGAGCAAATAATATGTGCCACTCGCCGTCATAGTTGGTAGCAATCAACCGCGCCAACTGGTCGGCATGTGTATCAGACAGCATATTCCCAAGGGTGCCTACCATTTGAACGACTTTGACACCTTCGACATCCTTAGGGACTAAGTTGCGAACCAATTCATAGATGGTTGAACCCCAAAATATCCCAATAGTCTGGTTGCCTCTAATCGATCGGGAAAACAGAGAAGCCCCTGCGACTCCGATATCTCTTTTGATGACATCTACAGAATCCGAGTCTCCTTCGATTACAACAGCCTTCTTAAGGTTGAACTTCGCTTCCAACCCAGCGGCGATTTGAGTGCAGACTGAATTCGGATCGATTATTTGAAAACGTACTATGCCGCTTTCCCTGGCTTCTTTCAGTAACCGGGAGACTGTTGAACGGGAAATCCCGTATTCACAAGCGATATCATCCTGGTTCTTCCCGTGTTCATAGTATAATCTGGCAATTTCCACAACAGAAGACTTCTTCGTCATCCTCAGACTCCTTAGAAATCGCAACCTCGCACCTTTCGTCTTGCAGTGCGAGATTCCTTTTTTGCTGTTCACGTTTATCGGGAAGGGTCTTCCTAGAAATATCCGATTTCATTTTAGCACAATAATCATACTATTGCACAGGGTAGATAGATCAAGGCAAGACAGATCAAAGCCATTTGCGTTCGCTGTGGCCTTTGTCCGTGCACANNCGCCTTGAAGACGTCATCAAGATCCATGGATTGTACCGGCAAAAACAGTTTATCCCCCAACTCCCCCGTAACACTTCTTGCTCCCATCTTTCACTTTCGAGGCGACAATGTGCTCACCTTTTAACTGGAAAAGCAGATGATCATGGGGTTTAAGTCCAAGCCGGCTACGTACTTGCTCCGGTATTATTATAGCTCCGTCGCCATGAACACTGGTTACTCCAGAGAATCTCCTTGTCCGCCCCACCCACTTCCCCTCCTTTCCAGCCATGTAGGAATGTTATGANNCCTTGTTACTCAAATAAGAGCAGTCCGAGGGCATCGTATACTTCGTCCGTAACCACACCTGTAATGCGCATGGAATGGCCCTTTTGGAATTCTTTCACCGTATCAATCGTAGATTGCTCGTACATTCCGTCTTGCGCTCCCGGGTCAAACCCCAGCATTTTTAGGCGTTTTTGGACAGCCAGCACATCAGGCCCACGTTCTCCCGGACCTATCTCACGTCTGGGATTACGCAAGGGGCCGAAGGAATTGCCTATTATCACGACTTGAGTGCCCATGGGAATCCAGTCATAAATGAGTTCAACGTCATGGTTAAACATCCTGATACATCCTGCGCTGACAAAATCCCCAATCTGCCAAGGCTTATTTGTGCCATGGATGCCGTACTTGCCCCACGGCATATTGAGCCCTAACCACCTTGTGCCGAATCCCCCGCTCCATGCCCCTTTGGATACAACTTGCCATTGCCCGGGAGGAGACGGTGTTGATGACTTGCCTACAGCTACAGGAAATTTCCGGTAAGGCTTTCCGTCGGAGAAAACCGTGAGGGTCCTATCCGTTGTATCCACCACTATGTCTATCCGCCCTGTCGGCTTGATAATGTCAGTTGGGCCGGATGGGTTTGCGATTTCCATCTGCCAGGATGGTTTTGCAGCCAATTGCATCATTTCAGGAGTCAAAACCTCCTCAGGCTCGCAGTCGCATGAGTACTCCTTTACAGGGCCTGGCTCGTCAATTCCCGGCGCCATGTCCAGGCCTAATTTTTCTCTTCTAATCCCACNNCGCGGAATTGACGCAAAAAGAACACCCCCTGAACGCATACGGAAATCTTCTCGGTGGGTTTCCATGATTAAGCTTAGTATTTCACAGTTAGGTTTAAGCCTGTCACGTCACAAGGAAAATTGGCAGGGCTCATGAGCCATAGGAGCGCTCCTCCTGAACATGGCAGCGATCCACCTCTAGCAATGCACGGCTCACCGCTGTGTAGGTGTGGAAGGCATCAATGTAGACCTGGGAGAGGGATTCATCCGGGAGCACTATACGTCGGACAGGCCTGGCCTTTGCCAGTGCGTCTTCTGTGTCTTCATAGACACCTGACCCAATTCCGGCAAGGAGCGCTGCTCCCAAGGCGACTGCCTCATCTACCTGAGGAACTTCAATCGGCATCCGGAGAACGCAGGCCTTAATAGCAAGCCACAGATCGTTCCGCGCACCTCCTCCGATAGCTAT
>MTKW01003507.1_pt1 | contig 22252 bp, 19 predicted proteins | sample 1042761 | NCBI WGS metagenome assembly MTKW01 (sample SAMN06205366, study PRJNA360243) | anaerobic digester metagenome | biome: Wastewater treatment plant; feature: Anaerobic digester sludge; material: sludge; isolation source: anaerobic digester fed with sludge from wastewater treatment plant ...
CCGGCAGACCGTGGAACGCTTCAAACCGCCGGACTACGGCAGTATCCATGAAGTGATCGAGAACCGTGATATCAGGAATGCCCTGTTTGAAGAAGTAGGCTGCCGTGACCCCCGGGAAACCGCCGATATCGATAAAGCTCCTGCTCCCGCGAAGCCTGGAGACAAATGGCTCAAAAACCATCTTCCGGGGAATCTTCTCGAATTGGTAATTTGCCCAGTAGCTCTCCCAGTGAGCCAAATTGGTAATCTTGTCGTTACTATTCTGCATAGACTCTCAGGTAACGGTTAACAACTTTCTCTTCGGCATACTCCGACAAGACCTTCTCCCGGGCATTTTCCGAAAGGAGCTGCTGGTCGGCTTCAAAAAGTGTCCAGTGCAGTCCGTTTGCCAGATCGCCTGCATCCTTGTATTTTGCCACATAACCGCTTCTATGGTGATCGATCATTTCGGGGATTCCCCCGGTATTGAAACCAACACAGGGCGTGCCGCAGGCCATTGCCTCCATCAGGGTGTTGGGGAGGTTCTCCTGCAGCGAGGGTGTCACAAAAACATCGGCTGCATTGTAGTATTCAGGCATCCTGTCGGGCGAGATGAATCCGGCATCCAGGCATACTCCCGGCAGCTGTTCTGCAATCTCGCCGCCATTACTTCCAGCGATCAGAAACAACACCCCCTTATCCTTGAGCAGCCTGGCCGCCTCAATCAGATAGTCCACCCCCTTCCGTTTGTCGGATGCCTTTACGGCTGCAAACAATACTATCTTCTTATCTGTTGGCAACCCAAGATTTCGTTTAGCTACCATCTTGTCCCCGGGAGAGTATTGATCCGTATCGATAGGGTTGGGAATGGAGACCAGGTTATGATCTGTCGTAAGACTGCTTCTCTTTGCCTGCTCTTCGAGCCATCTGCTGCAGGCCACGAAACTGATCCTGTCGAGGGAATATGCCGCCCGCTTCTCCTTATAAATCTTGCGGGAAAGATCATTTTTCGACGGACGTTTCAGGTAGGGACAATCTCCGCAAGAGTGATGAAACCGGGTACAGGTTCCGGCATGGTGACAGATTCCGGTAACGGGCCACATATCGTGCATCGTCCACACCACTTTTTTCCCGGAAGCGATGATCTTCCCTATCTCGCAGGTCGACAACATCGCCTGGTTGATCCAATGCAGGTGAATGATATCGGCTTGCGTGAATTGGGGTAGAGTGACAACCGAAACACCTGTAGAGGCGATGGATATATCAAAGAGATAGTTACGCGACAGACAGTTATGTAAAAAGATCTCTCCCCGCTCCCGATAAAAACGGAAATCGTTCATCAGTTTGCACCCACTCCTTGTCACCAGCTCACTATCGGAGCGCTTGTCGCGAACCAGCATCTTCACTCCCACTCCCCTGGCATGGAGTGCCTTCATCAACCGGAAGGCGGCAATCGCAGCCCCTCCGTTGACATCTGATGTGCTGATAATAAGTACGTTCATACGATCCCAAACATACTGTCAACAATTCGTTTACATGCCAGACCATCTCCGTAGGGATTGGAGCGGTTTGACATGGAGTAGTAATAGCTCTCGTCCGACAGCAGACGGGAAGCTTCCGAGAGAATCAAATCGTAATCGGTTCCAACCAGCTTCACTGTCCCGGCTTCCACCGCTTCAGGTCGCTCCGTGGTATTGCGCATGACCAGCACCGGCTTGCCCAGACCCGGCGCCTCCTCCTGTATCCCCCCACTGTCGGTCAGGATCAGGCGGCTCTTTTCCATCAGGCAAACAAACGGCAGATAGTCGAGGGGTTCAATAAAATGGAGATTATCCCTCGTCTCATCGTTGAAGACCTCTCGAATGGGCCCACGCACATTCGGATTGAGGTGCATCGGGTAGACAAAATGGATCTCTGGAAATCTCTTCGACAATGTATCTATTGCCCGGCAGATCTGGATGAATCCTTCACCAAAATTCTCCCTCCTGTGACCGGTAATCAATACCAGGCCGGGGGCAACGCCTTTCACCACTTTCTCAGGCAATCCGTTCCGGATCAGTGTTTCGTGTATCTCCTCGCGGAGTTCTCCATCGGTTTTGATCCGCTGGGTAACCCAGTGCAAAGCGTCGATAACCGTATTCCCGGTCACGACGATACGCTCTTCGGATACTCCCTCGTTCAGGAGGTTCTGCTTGCTTAAAGGGGTGGGTGCAAAATGGCATGATGCGATACGGCTTGTGATCTGCCTGTTCATCTCTTCCGGCCAGGGGCTGTAGATATTGTTTGTCCTTAAGCCCGCTTCGACATGTGCTACCGGAATTCTCTGATAGAAGGCGGCCAGGGCAGCCACCACGGAAGTGGTAGTATCACCATGTACCATCACCCAGTCGGGCTGCGACTGTTGCAAAACATCGCGCATTCCGACCAGGATGCTGGTGGTTATGTCATACAGGTCCTGATTGCTTTTCATCACCTTCAGGTCAAAATCGGGAATGATCTCGAAGAGCCGGAGCACCTGATCCAGCATCTCCCGATGTTGCCCGGTTACACAAACCTGCACCTGGAATCTGTCGGGATGCCGCCGTAACTCTCTGATCAACGGAGCCATTTTAATGGCTTCAGGGCGGGTTCCAAAAACAAGCATGATCTTTTTACGCATAACTTTATCTTTTGAAGATACCGCAGAAATCGAGAATCATCTTGTCATCCCGGTATTCCAGCCTCTTGAACTGGTCGTGTGCTACCAGAAAAGCAACAATATCCGCCTTTTCGTACGCCTCCCTGTAATCGGTAAGCTTAAACACCTTATGCGTTTCGATATTGGGTTCTACAATCAGGAAATCGGCGTTGTTCTGTCCCTGCATCACCTTCGCTACAATATATTTGGCAGGCGACTCCCTCAGGTCTTCGATATTCGGCTTGAAGGCGAGCCCCATCAGCGCAACAACCGGTTCCCGGCCTTCGCGCAAGCTGAAATCCTTCATGGTTAAGAGAATCTTCTCCGAGCACCAGAAGGCCTTGTAATTGTTTATCTCCCTGGCTTTCCCGATCAGTTGCGACTCAATCGGAAAATCGGAAGTGATAAAGTATGGATCCACGGCAATGCAGTGCCCTCCCACTCCGCTACCTGGCTGGAGGATATTCACCCGGGGATGTTTGTTGGCCAGTTCGATCAGCTCCCAGACATTGATATGGGCCTTCTCACAGATAATGGAGAGTTCATTGGCAAATGCAATCTGCACATCGCGCGAAGCATTCTCAGTCAGCTTGCACATTTCGGCAGTACGTGCGTTTGTCTTGTAGAGCGATCCCTTCACAAAACGGCTATAAAAGTCGACAGCTCTCTCCGATGCCATCTCGTCGATTCCTCCAATCACCCTATCATTGTGAATCAGCTCGTAAACGGTATTTCCCGGCAAAACCCTTTCCGGACAATAACTCAGATAGATCTTGCCTTTCAGTTCAGGTCTTTCGGAAAAGATCACTCCCGCCATCTTTTCTGTTGTACCCACTGGGCAGGTCGATTCAATGATGCAGAGATCTCCCTCTTTCAAGTAGGGAAGGATGGTAGAAACGGCCGATTCCACGAATGAGATATCCGGTTCATGATTTCCCTTGAAGGGAGTGGGGACCACAATAACATAAACATCACTCGTCCGGGGTTCGGTAAAAGCTTTAAGGGTTCCGCCGGAGACTACCCTTTTGCAGATCTCCTCCAATCCCGGTTCCGAGAAATGGATCTTTCCCGAATTCACACTATTCACCACCTCAGGGTTGATATCCACACCGGTGACGTCCATACCGTTGTCCGCCGCAATAATGGCTGTCGGCAACCCGATATAACCCAGTCCGATAAAACAAGCTTTCATTTAAGACCTAATAATTAATTTACTACAGAAAAACGGAAATTCCCTAACCGGTGCAGAGCGACAGTATCGACTTGAATGCAGCTATGTATCTGTCGCTTACACTATCCAGATTAACCTTGTCACGGATGATCTCGAAAGAGCGCTCTCCCATTCTTGCCCTCAAGAGGGGATCGTTGAACAGTGCAATGATCTTTTCAGACAGATCCGCCGCGTCGTTCTCACGAAAGAGAAATCCGTTGACCCCGTCACCAACCAGGTCGTGCTCGGTGCCGTCGCAAACCGAACAGATCACCGGCAGGGAAAAAGTCATGGCATCGTTGATGGACAAACCGCCCATGCCAGCCAGCACATAGACCGATGATGCCAGAAGATACCTTCCGATCGTGGCATTATCATATACACCTCCTGTAAAAACGACCCTCTCTTCAATCTTCAAGTCGCGGGCCTGTTTCTTCAGGTTTTCCAGTTCGGGACCATCACCCACGACAAGCAGCTCTGCATCGGGGAACCGCCTCACTACTCTTGAAAAGGCATCAATCAGCAGATCAACCCTTTTCCACTTCACCAATCTCCCTATGTGAATTACACGCCTGCTATTCCGGGGCAGGCAGGGTTCCTCACCGGCAAGCTCTTCTCTTATCCGGAGCAGCTCATCAGAATCGTTTGCGTTGTAGGTGACAAAAACCATCTCCTCTGGTATGTTGTAGGTAGGCAGGATATCCTTGCCTATCGAGGAGTAGACCAGTACGCCATCGGCATGGGAATAGCAATACTTTCTGATCTTGGCGACAAACCACTGCCTTATGCAGAAAAGGAGTCCGTCGCTCAACAGGTTCATATCCTCGTCGAATACCGGATGTTCACGATAGTAGGAGCCCAGTTTTCCATAGGGAGGAACCTGAAAAGGAATTTCGCGCATCACAAACTTTGTGTTGTTCTCCTTGAGCACCTTTCTCAATCGGGGTTGAAAGAAATATTGCAGAAAGAAGGGCCAGCCTGCCACGAGAATATCGGGCTTCTCATCACGAAGAATGGAGACGAGATGTTTGAACCCCGCCTTGTTGAGCACCCCCTTTTTCTCTTCATCCGTTATTACCCGGTAGTTTGCCTCCTCACGGTCGATCACCTTTACCCCTTTCCCGATCATGGCACTTTTTTCCGGAGGAATCACCACAACAATCTCTACACCCTTGTCGACCAGCTTGTTCAACAAAGCATTGGCATAAGGCGGAATTCCACCGAAAACGTACAATACCTTCATTTACAACCCAATTTACAATTCAAATTTCGGAGACAACAGGTTTCGCCTGAAAACGTCAAGGCGAACATTCTCTCCTACCGCAATTCCTTTACGGGCAAGTTCCTCCTTCACCGTTTCATATGCCAGTTCGGGGCTATTGTTGTCGCCACTCAAATGACACAACCAGATATTCCGGAGATGAGATGTACAGGTGTTTGCCAGAAATTCGGCAGCCTGACGGTTGCTCAAGTGGCCCGTGCCGTTGCTGATGCGCTGCTTGAGATAATAAGGATAGCTGCCGCTCCGGAGCATCTCCTCGTCGTAATTACTCTCAATCACCAGGTGGTTCGCCTTGGCGGCGTAATGGCTCAACTCTTCTGTTATTGCCCCTATATCGGTAGCCAATGTCAACTTGTGATTCCCGAATTCGAAAAAAAAACCGGTATTTTCACTACTATCATGCGGAATATCGAATGCAGTGATCCTGAAATCCTCAATCTGGAACGGTTCACCCTTCTCGATGATTCGCCGGCTTGTACCGTTTATGCTGTTTTTCACAAGGGGACAATTCCGGATGCCCCGGTGCACTTTTTCGGTGGCATATACCGGAATATTGAGCCTTTCACCCAAATACCCCGCAGATTTTATATGGTCGTAATGATCGTGTGTCACCAGAAGGGCATAGATCGACGAAAAATCGATACCATGCTCGCCCAATCTTTTTCTGATTACCCGTGGTCCCAGTCCGGCATCAATCAGCATTCCGTAGTGACTGTTGCCCAAATAGTAGCTATTACCGCAACTACCGCTGCCCAAGCTGAAAAAGGAAAATTTATCGCAAGAAAACAAGTTATACTGCATATTTTAATGGACAAAGGTAGCAAAAATTTAGACCTACCGGCAAAAATCGTCGAAGTAGCGCGTGATGTGCTCGTGCAGATGCACCCGGTCCCGTCCTATCATATTATGCTCATGTCCAGGATATATGAAGAAGTCGGGATGCCTACCACTAGCGATTGACGATTTCAGGAACTGCAAGCTATGCTGCATCACCACTACCGGATCCTCATCGCCGTGAATGATCAGCAGTCTCGACTTCAACCTGTCGGCCTTTCTCAGCAGACTCGTCTCTGCGTAACCCTCGGGATTCTCCTGAGGTGTATCCATATAACGCTCACCATACATCACCTCGTAGTAGCTCCAGTCGGTGACCGGCCCGCCGGCGACACCTGCACGGAAGAGATCGGGATAACGCAACAACATATTGATTGTCATAAATCCACCGAAACTCCAGCCGTGAATTCCCATCCGGTCAGGATCCACATAGGGCAGCGATTTCAGATATTCCACACCGCACATCTGGTCTTTTGCCTCCTCCACTCCCAGTTGGCGGTGGGTGACATCTTCAAAGTCACGTCCGCGGAACGATGTTCCCCGGTTATCCATGACAAAAACGATGTAGCCTTTCTGTGCCATATAGGTTTCCCATCCACCCGAACCATATCGCCAGCGATTCTGGACCAATTGTGAGTGGGGGCCTCCATAGACATAAACAACCACAGGATATTTCCGTGCGGGATCGAAGTTTGCCGGTTTAACCATGCGGTAATAGAGATCGGTCTTGCCATCGGCAGCCTTGAGTGTGCCAAGTTCAACAGCAGGCATGGAGATTCCTGCAAAGGGATTCCTTGCGGCAGCAAGCGTAACGGCTCCACCCTTTTTCGAATCGACAAGATCGACCTTGCCTGGATTATCGTGGGCCGTATAACGGGTGACCAGGTATCTTCCCGAATTGCTGACTGTAACGGTATGCATGCCGGGGACGGCTGTAAGCCGGTCGATCTTCCCGTTTTTCAGGTTCACGCGACAAGCATGCCGTTCAATCGGAGTTGCCAGGGTTGAAACAAAGAAGAGCTGCTCTCCTTTCCTGTCAAAACCGATGAGATCGGTCACCTCCCATTCTCCATGGGTTAGTTGCTTCAGCAATCTTCCCGAAATATGGTAAAGGTAGAGGTGATTGAATCCGTCCCGTTCACTTTGCCAGATAAATTGTTCAGGGTTGTTCCGCACAAACAGAACCGGATTTTCAGGCTCTACATATTTCGGATGGGTCTCTTCGAAGAGTGTTTTGTCGAAATCTCCCGTTGAGGCATCATACCGGTTCATTTTCAAGTGATTCTGCTCGCGGTTAAGTTCGGCCACATAGATATGCCTTGCATCTGGACTCCAGGCCACGTTTGTGAGGTACTTCTCCCTCGGCTCACCTGTTTTCAGGTAAATCGTCTGCCTGCTCTTCAGATCATAAACACCGATGGTCACCTCATGACTCTTTTCTCCCGCCATCGGATAGCGGACAGGCTTCTCAGTTGCAATCCGGGCAGAGATATCCACAATAGGATATTGGGCAACCATCGACTCGTCCATCCGGTAAAAAGCCAGCTTGCTCCCGTCGGGCGACCAGAAAATTCCACCATTGATGCCAAACTCGTTCCGATGAACCGACTGTCCAAATACTATTCCACTATTTTCCTCCGAAGAGATTGCAATCTCCTCTCCAGCCGCGTCGATCACATACAGGTTATTAGCTCTCGTATAGGCCATGTAGAGACCGTTTGGTGAGAACTCCCGGTTTTCACTATTTTCAGGAAGGCCGATAAACGATATCACCTGCTTACTCCCCAGGTCATACACTCCCGCCCCATCGGCAGTAAAGAATTTCAGCCGGCCGCTTCCCTCCCTGTCAAAACTTACAGTGGAGACAGTTCTGCCCTCTCTCCCCTCTTCCGGGATTTCACTGAACCGGAAGAGAAATCTCTTTTTCACCGGATCGGCCAGATCTACCCTGAAAACAGAATCACCCCTGAGCATCATCAGTTCATCGCCATGCCATTGATACTGCTCCGCTATCCGTGGAACATATCTTGCATAGTTTTTCCCACCGGGGATAAGTTCGTCCAACGTGAACTGCCGGTTTTGCTGTCCAAACGCAAGGCATGTGAAAACCAGCAACAAAAGGAAAGTGAAACCTCTTCTCATAGTAAAATATATAATTTTTTCACTGCACCATAAAACTCCTTCATCATCTGCTCTGTCACCTTTGCAGCCGGGATAACAGCGTCTATCAGCGACGAAACCTGCCCGATCTCCAATTCCCCATCTTCCAGATCTCCTTCAAAAATGCCCCGTTTGGAACGACCTCGCCCCAACAGTTCACGAAGCTCGTCGGCAGAGGCACCCCTCTCTTCCAACTCCTTTACCTGCTGATAAAACCCATTTTTCACCATCCGGGTGGGACTAACCTTTTTCAACGCAAGTATGGTATCTCCCTCATTCAACGAGATGCACCGCTGCTTGAACGCATCGCTGGCTGAACTCTCTTCGGTTAGCGCAAAACGGGTTCCTACCTGTACTCCTTCAGCACCGAGAGCGAAGACTGCCGCCATCGCTTCACCAGTAGCAATGCCGCCTGCCGCGATTAGTGGCAGATCGGTAACCCTCCGTACTTGGGGGATAAGCGTAAGCGTTGTGGTCTCTTCCCGTCCATTGTGTCCACCGGCTTCAAAGCCTTCCGCCACAATAGCGTCTACTCCGGCCTCGACACACTTCAGTGCAAATTTGGAACCCGACACCACGTGGGCAACTACAATGCCTTCGGCTTTCAGCCTTGCCGTCCAGGTTTTCGGGTTTCCGGCAGATGTAAATACGATAGGTACCTCCTCTGCTATCACGATCTGCATGATCTCTTCAATTTGCGGATACATCAAGGGGATGTTTACTCCGAAAGGCTTGTCGGTAGCCGCCTTGCACTTTCTTATGTGCTCACGTAACGTCTCGGGATGCATCGAGCCTGCGCCAATTAGTCCCAGAGCGCCGGAGTTGCTGACTGCCGACGCCAGCCGCCAGCCGCTGCACCATACCATACCGCCCTGAACAATGGGATATTTTATCCCAAACAATTGGGTAATCCTGTTTTTATCCATAGTACCTGCAAAGGTAGATTTTTTTTCAAAACGTTATCAAGAAAAGCTTTTAGAAGTTTATTGTTTGATTTAATTTTAGTAGTTTTGTAAGCTCAAGAGATGTAACTGTCATAAAACTTCTTCCTGTTGACTATGAACGTATTAATTCTTGGATCCGGTGGACGCGAACATGCTTTTGCCTGGCGTATGCGTAGCAGCAAGTACTTGAACAACCTCTACATCGCGCCCGGAAATGCAGGTACCGCCTCGTTGGGAACTAACGTCCCCATCTCGCCGACAGACTTTCTGGCATTAAAATCATTCGCGTTGGAGAACGATGTGGATATGATTGTAGTGGGACCGGAAGACCCTCTTGTTCAGGGGATTTACGACTATATCCGGAATGACGAGGATATTTGTCACGTTGCCGTGATCGGACCATCCAAAAAGGGTGCTCAGCTGGAAGGGAGCAAAGACTTTGCCAAGGCGTTCATGGGGCGTCACAATATCCCCACTGCACGTCACAAGACGATAACGCTGGAAAATCTTGAGGAGGGAAACCATTTCCTGGAATCGCTGCAACCCCCTTATGTGCTGAAAGCTGACGGCCTGGCTGCCGGCAAGGGAGTATTGATAGTAGAGGATGAAAATGAGGCCAAACGCCTGCTTCGGGAAATGCTCAACGGAATGTTCGGTACAGCCGGAAACAGAGTGGTCATCGAGGAGTTTCTGAAGGGGATTGAATGTTCAGTCTTCGTGCTGACCGACGGCAAATCGTACAAGATCCTGCCTGTGGCGAAAGATTACAAGCGTATTGGCGAGGGTGATTCCGGACTCAACACCGGTGGCATGGGCGCCGTATCGCCCGTCCCTTTTGCTGATGCAACATTTATGGAAAAGGTCGAACAGCGGATAATTATCCCTACCATCAACGGTATCAGGCAAGAGAGGATAGATTACAAGGGCTTTATCTTCTTCGGACTGATCAATGTGGATGGCGAGCCTAAAGTGATCGAGTACAACGTGCGGATGGGTGATCCCGAGACGGAGGTGGTACTGCCGTTAGTCAAATCTGATCTCCTGGAACTTTTTGTTGGTGTAGCCACTGAAACACTCGGGGAGAAGAGAATTGAGATCGACAACCGGTTTGCCGTTACCGTGATGATGGTTTCGGGCGGTTATCCGGGAAATTACGAGAAGGGAAAAGTCATATCAGGAATCGGGGAGATCACAGATTCCATCGTGTTCCATGCCGGCACAACGCAACAGGGTGACGAGACTGTCACTTCCGGCGGCCGGGTATTGGCTGTAACCTCCTATGGAGATACAATCAACGAAGCACTTGACAACTCATACAGAAATATCGGAAAAATCTCTTTTGAAAACAGTTATTACCGAAAAGATATCGGCTTTGATTTATGAAGAAGATTGACTCGTTGCTGGTTAGACATTTCAGGTCTTTTTTCGTGGAATCACGATTTATCACGCTGGTGGTCTCCATCCTGGCCATCGTGCTGCGCTTCCTGATGTTCTTTAACAAGGGTATTCCCGACTATCCCATACTGAATAGCGGTTTTGCCTGGCCATACATCGAGTCGATCTTTCTGGAGAGCCCTCTCGTCTCTTTTCTGTCGAGCACACTCTGCATATTGATTATCTCCTATCTCCTGTCCGAATTGAATGTCCGTTACGGCGTGATCCGCATGCGTACGGTTATGCCCTTCTATATTCCGCTGATTTTTTTCAGTGTCCATCCCGTTTTTCTGAGAATGACCCCCGATCTCCCCGCTCTGATCTTCGTTCTCTGGTCGCTCTTTCCGTTACTGGCATCATACCAGTATCATAATTCACATCGGTTTGCCTATCAGTTTAGTGCATTAATTACCGTTGCCGGGATCTTCCAGATTCACGCGCTGCTCTTTCTCCCTTTGTGGTTAATAGGGCTGTCGGCCATGGACAGGATCAACTTCCGGTCGTTCAGCGCATCCCTGCTGGGGGTAATCCTGGTTTTCTGGATTGTTTTTGTCTTTTATGTCTTTGGCGACAATATTGCGGGCTTTATCGAACCGTTTAAAGGGTTCGCAAGGATCTATGATTTCACTCAATATCCCGGATACTCCATTCCTCAATGGGGATTTATCGGGACATTGCTCCTCTTTGTGTTTCTTATCATCATGGCAGATAGCAGAGAGATTGTAAGGGAGCGGAGCTTTACCAAGAAAGTATTGATCTTCAGCTCATCGGTAATCCTCTTTTCCATTCTCCTTCAGGTGGTATACCTGAATCAGGCCTTCATCTGGATATATATTATCATCTCATTTCTCTCCATTATCATGTCACATTTCTATACCAATACCACATCGAGGATAGAGATTCTCTCCTACTTCCTTATCCTGGCATTGCTGATTTTCTATTACATACTGAATACCTTTACCGATTTATCGCCCTTTTAACAACAAAAGCGTTCCTTTTCTTGTTTTATCTGAAAAAGATGAACTTAAAAAGAGGAGGAACAATGAAACCGTCGCTATTACATTCACTTATTATTCTATTGTCGATTCTATTGGGAGTGACTGCCTGCGGCACGGCACAAACGGCAGCCGAAAAAGAGGCAATGGCTAGCGAGGTGAGGCAACGCGTGAGTGATGCTGATTTCACTTTTAAGGCTACATACGCCTACCCCACCGGATACAGACAGATCTACCTGTCACCCTTCTACGACGTAAAGGTATCACCCGATACCGTCAGGGTCTATCTTCCCTATTACGGCCGGGCATATGTCGCCCCTATCCATCCTGACGAGGGAGGAATCAAATTCATCAGCACCGATTTCGATTATCAGCTCTATCCCGGAAAGAAAAAGGGAAACTGGCGGGTAGCTGTCCGAACGAAAGATACCGGTCGGGAAATCACACTCAATTTCGATATATGGGAAAATGGAACGGTCCGGCTCCATGTATCGGACCCGAACCGTCAATCTATCTCGTTTAACGGGAAGCTAACTACAGCTTCCCAGCCAACGCCTTAGGCAAATAGAATGTATCGTTCTTGTCGATATAGACTGCTACGGATCCCATATCGAATGGTTTTCCGTTGAGTTTGGCAACTGACGAGAACGCCTTTACCTCCAGTCTATTCTTACCTTTCTTGACCGTCAACACCGGGAAATCGGGATCTTTCTTGTCTACCGTTACTTTAATCTTCTCTCCGGTAAAAACATCGGTATGTCTGGCAAAGATCTCATCGGAGAGCTGTTGCAGTGGCCGATCCAGTCCCAACAGCTTTTGCAGGTATGCGTTCACCTCCACGTTGCGGACATTGCCTCTCAGAATATCACCCTGCGGATGGTAGGATGCCAGAAGGGTCTCTTCACCGGTGTGACCACCCGTAGTGAAACCGAAGCAGGTACGTGAATTCATGATGTTCACGATGTTGTGCGCCATATTGTTGCTTGTGCCCACCTTAGTGTAGTCGCTCTCCTTATAATTCTTCGAGGAGAGCAGGGTCTGCAGCTCTTCATCGGTAATATCGATCCCGGTATACTTCTTGAACTCCGCCTTGATCTGGTCGGGTTTGCAGTTTACCAGGATAGCCTCCAGACCGTTTGCCGAGAGTTTGTAGTTGGATACCGTGCCGAACAGCTGCTCGATCGACAGCTTGTCGTATCCCGGGCAGGACCTCGAACCGATGGTGAGTCCACTGTTCCCATGGTCGGACATGATGACCACTGCGGTATTGCCATCCTTTTCGGCAAATTTCATCACCTCACCTACAGCTTCGTCGAAAGCCAGGTACTCGGTGATCATCGCCACGGCATCGTTGGCATGTGCGGCCCAGTCGACCTGACTACCTTCCACCATCAGGAAGAAACCCTCCTCTTTCCTGGAGAGCAGCTCCAATGCCTTGGCCGTCATCTCTGCAATCGAAGGAACCTGGTCGGGATTGCGGTCCATGGAATAGGGCAACGCCTTGTCACCGAAAAGGGCCCACACCTTTCCTTCACCGTCGTAGTCGAGCAGGGCCTTCCGGTCATTCTGGATGAGACGGGTTCCATTCTCCTTGAAGTGGTTTATGATATCGTCGGTCAGGATGCTGTTCCCGCCGCCAAATACCACATCCATATTCTGGTAGGCCATCTGCGGAGCGAGGAACTTGTAGGCACCGCGGTTATAGTGGTGTGCCGAGAAGTCGGCCGGGGTGGCATGAGGAAACTCACAGGTAAACACCAGTCCCACCGCCTTGTTCTTCAGCATTTTGGCTGCTTCCAGGACGGTCGCTGCCGGCTGATAGGTTCTGCTGGCATCCACCGGATAGATGTCGTTTCCCGGGTCGGCCTCGGGATGAATGGCTACATTGCCAGTCTTCTGCAATATTCCCGTGGCATAGGTAGAGCTGGTAGGAGCCGAGTCTCCGATGGGGGCATTTGAGGAGTGGGTGGTCACCGTTCCAGTGAAATAAGGATCGATAAAGAGCCTATCACCCATCTTGTTATAAAACTTATACCAGCGGGCGGCAGAATATACGCCTACAGAGGTACCATCCGGAATCATCACGATGACGTTCTTTACCGGACGAACTTCCTGTGCAACCAAGCAGGCCGCACTTATCAGAAGAATAAAAAGTAGACTGATTTTTCTCATATACTGAATAAATTGGTATTTTTTCGAGGCCGTAAAGTTAGTAAAATGTTGAGTTTTTCATGACTTTCGACATTTATTTAACGATTTTGTAACATTTCCGGTGTGTGAAAAGTCAGCTAATTTGATTAAGTTTGTCCCTGAAAATATGAAGAGAGTAATAAATAACAGGAAACCTCTTATCCTTGTCACCAACGACGATGGATATCAGGCAAAAGGAATTGTTTCGCTTATTGAAGCGATGAGAGAATTGGGCGATGTAGTTGTATTCGCCCCGGAACTTCACCAGTCGGGCATGTCGTCCGCCATCTCCACCTCACAGCCGTTAAGGAGCAGAATCTACAGACAGGAAGAGGGACTCACCGCATATATGTGCACCGGAACCCCTGTAGATTGTGTAAAACTGGCATTGAACAAGTTTATGGACCGGAAACCCGATCTGTTGGTATCGGGCATCAATCATGGATCAAATGCAGGAATCAGTGTGATCTACTCGGGAACGATGGGTGCTGCCATTGAAGGGTGTATCTTTGATGTACCCTCTTTCGGAGTATCGCTGTGCGAATATGCACACGATGCCGACTTTACCCACGCTTGTAAAGTCGCCCTACGGGTTGCCAAAACTATACTCGATAAGGGGCTTCCAAAAGGAATCTGCCTGAATGTCAATGTCCCTCAGGGGGAAACGAAGGGGATTAAAATCACATCGCAGACACATGGCAAGTGGGTCAACGAATATTTCCAATCTACCGATGGAAACGGGCGCGATGTATTTTGGATAACCGGGAACTTCGAGAATTGGGAGGAGGACAACGAGAATACCGACGAATGGGCGCTGGCCAACGGATATGCCGCGGTTGTACCGGTGAGGATAGACATGACGGCCCACGATCTCATTCCTGAACTGAAAAAATGGGAGTTTTAAAAGGATGAACTATTTTTTGATCGCTGGCGAGGCATCGGGCGACCTTCACGCATCCAACCTGATGCGGTCGCTTAAACAGCTTGACACTCATGCAGATTTCCGGTTCTTCGGCGGTGATCTTATGGCGTCACAGGGAGGAACATTGGTCAAGCATTACCGTGAGATGGCATTTATGGGTATTCTCCCGGTCATCATGAATGCGAGAACCATACTCAACAACATGGAGATATGCAAGAACGAGATTGTTGCTTATCGTCCCGACGCAGTTATCCTGATCGACTATCCGGGCTTTAACCTCAAGATTGCCCAGTTCGTAAAAACCCGGCTGAACATTCCCGTCTTCTACTATATCTCACCCAAGGTATGGGCCTGGAAGGAGTACCGGGTCAAGTCGTTCAGGAAATATGTGGATGAGATGCTTTGCATCCTGCCCTTTGAGGTGGAGTTCTTCAAGAAACACGATTACCGGGTTCACTATGTCGGCAATCCGTCGGTGGATGCAATCGAGCAACGGGAATACAAGGATGAGACATTTGCCGGTTTCATTGCAGCCAATGCACTCCCCGACCGGCCCATCATCGCCCTGCTTGCCGGAAGCCGGAAACAGGAGATCTCCGCCAATCTGCCGGCCATGCTGGAGGCTGTCAGAGGGTTCGACGACTACCAGTTTATCGTTGCCGGTGCTCCTGGCATTGAACCGGAGTTTTACGACCAATTTACGAAGGGGTTGCCGCTGAGGGTGTTGCTTAACCAGACATACCGCATCCTGGCACAATCGCAGGCAGCTCTGGTCACATCGGGTACCGCCACCCTGGAAACGGCACTGCTGAATATTCCCCAGGTGGTTTGCTACCGTACTCCAGTACCCCGCCTCTCCTACTGGGCATTCAAGAATATCCTGCACACCCCCTTCATTTCGCTGGTAAATCTCATCTGTAACAGGGAGGTGGTAAAGGAGCTCTTCGCCAAGTTCTTCACTGTGGATAATATCCGGAAAGAACTGACACAGCTGCTTCACGTGAAGAACTACCGGAAAAACATGCTGGAGAGCTACGCAGAGATGAGACGCATACTGGGTGGCACCGGGGCTTCCGACCGCGCGGCCAAAGTGATCGTGGATAAGCTATGTGGGAAGTAGTTGACAACACCGGACTATTGAAAAAATAATCTTTAATTGCTTTACTTTTTAATCTTTTTTGTTTCCTTTGTAACGGAACAGATGCAGGAAAATCAGTAACGTTATGAAAATAGGAATCTTGACCTCCGGAGGTGACTGTCCCGGAATCAACGCTACCATACGTGGTGTTGGAAAGAGCGCCATCAATAACTATGGCATGGAAGTAATCGGTATCCAGAACGGGTTTTCCGGCCTACTTTACAAGGACGTGATCGATCTGTCGGATGCTTCGCTCTCGGGTATTCTCAATCTGGGAGGAACAATTCTTGGAACCGCACGCGAAAAGGTGTTCCGTAAAAAAATCACCTCTCCCGACGAGAAAGATCAAGAGGAGATAAAGAAATGTTATCACGAACTGGGGCTCGACTGTCTAGTCTGTATCGGAGGAAACGGTACTCAGAAGACCACATGGATGCTCTCACAGCTGGGACTGAACGTTGTGGGTATTCCCAAGACGATTGATAACGACGTGTACGGCACCGATGTGACCTTCGGCTTCGACACTGCGGTCAATATTGCCACTGATGCCATCGACCGGCTCCACTCCACTGCCAGCTCACATCGCCGTGTTATGGTTATTGAGCTGATGGGGCACCATGCAGGATGGATCACCTTGTATGCCGGAATGGCCGGCGGAGCAGACATTATTCTGCTTCCCGAGCTGGGATACGACATGAAAGTGATTATCGACAAGATCAAGAAACGGATGGAGATGGGAAAGGCATACTCCATTGTGGCGGTAGCCGAAGGGATTGAGATACATGGAAGTAGCGAAAGGCCGGCCATGTATTTTGCAAGGGAGATTGAGAAGCAGACCGGATTTGAGACCCGCGAAACTGTTCTCGGATACATTCAACGCGGAGGGACACCCTCGCCGGCAGACCGCATCTTGGGCACCCTGCTTGGAGGACACGCCGCCCAACTCATTCAAGAGCGAAGGTTTGGCAGAATGGTCGCAAAAATCGACAATAAAATCTCGGATGTTCCGCTAAGTGAAGTTGCGGGAAAACTTCGGCTGGTAACCGAGGATACTCCTTTGGTAGTGCAAGGACGGAAAATGGGGATCTCTTTCGGGATCTGACAGCTGTGTGGATCAGATATCCAGTTGAGCGCCCTCCTCAGTCGTAGGCTGCTCGGCTGATTCATTTTTTACCTTTTCGAGAAGTTTCTCCAGGAGCTCGTTGTCGTTACGCAACTTCTTGATGGCTTTCTTGGCAGCTTTCTGGTGAGATTCTTTTTTAGAGTATCCCTTGCCAGAACCCAGGTCCATACCACCAACGATCACCCGCGATTCAAAAACGGGGTTGTTCTGCTCATCGTACGAAGAGTCGGTTACTTCGAAACCCACATCTACCTTATATTTTTGCCCCCACTCTATCAGTCGCGATTTGAAATCGACTTCGCTTTTCAGAACGGTATCGATATTGATGTGCTGCTTGATGAGGGTCTCATAAACGAAACTCTTGGCCACACGGTATCCCTGATCGAGGTAGATCGCACCGATCAGAGCTTCCAGGGCATCGCCGTATATATTGGTGTTATGAGCGAGATTACGGGTTGAGGAGGTGATTATCTTGTCGATTCCAATTTCAATGGCAATCTTGTTCAAGGTCTCACGCTGGACGATCCTCGAACGGGTACTGGTTAGAAAACCCTCCTTTTTATTCTCGAATTTCTTGTACAAGATATCGGCCACAATGGCATCAAGAATAGCATCACCGAGAAACTCGAGGCGCTCATTATTAACCCATTTTCCTGACTTTGAGCGTATTGACGACGACCTATGCGTCAATGCTTCGTGGTACAGTTCAATTCTATCGGGATAGAATCCCAACATCTTGTAAAATGAAAAGTAGGGTTCTTTCCCCTTACGAGGAATTGCCCTAACTTTTCGCATGAATTTCCTTAACACATTACTTGCTGAATTTCTTGAGAATAACGCTCGCGTTATGGCCTCCAAAGCCAAATGTATTTGATAGAACAGCTCTTAACTCGCGTTTTTGAGCTTTGTTGAATGTGAAGTTAAGATTGTAATCAATTTCAGGATCCTCGTCACCTTCGGTAAAGTTGATTGTTGGTGGAACAATCTGGTTCTCAATGGCAAGAGCACTGAGCAAGGCTTCCAGAGAACCGGCAGCACCCAACAGGTGACCCGTCATCGACTTGGTTGCACTGATATTCAACTTGTAACTGTGCTCTCCAAAGACCTCCTTGATCGCCTTCACCTCCGAAATATCGCCAACCGGCGTTGAAGTTCCATGAACATTGATGTAATCTATATCTTCGGGTTGCATTCCAGCATCCTCCAAGGCGTTGTACATTACCAGTTTGGCACCCAGACCATCAGGGTGCGACGCAGTGATATGGTGAGCATCGGCCGACATACCTGCACCTGCTACCTCAGCATAGATGTGCGCACCCCTTGCCAGTGCATGTTCCAGTTCCTCTAGGATCAGGCTTGTTGCTCCTTCTCCCATAACAAATCCGTCACGACTTGCACTGAACGGGCGTGAAGCAGTCTCTGGCGAATCGTTGCGGGTTGATAAGGCATGCATGGCGTTGAATCCACCAACAGCCGAAGGGCTGATAGTTGCTTCGGCTCCACCGGTAACAATAACATTTGCCTTGTCAAGTCGGATGAGATTGAAAGCATCGGCAATGGCATTAGTAGAAGATGCACATGCCGAAACGGTTGCGTAGTTGGGACCTCTCAGTCCGTAAATCATAGAGATATGGCCTGCAGCAATATCTGCTATCATTTTCGGAATGAAAAATGGATTGAAACGGGGGCCCTTGTCTTGTGAAAGGAAGTAGTTACCAACCTCCTCTTCAAACGTTTTTATACCTCCAATTCCAGCGGAGAAAATTACCCCGATCCTGTTAGTGTCCTCTTTTTCCAGATCTAGTCCGGAGTTCTCAATCGCCTCCTTCGCTGCCTTTAGGGCAAGCTGGGAATAACGGTCGAATTTCCTGGCTTCCTTCCGGTCTAAAAATTCACTGGGATCAAAATTCTTTACTTCGCAGGCAAATTTCGTCTTGAATAAAGATGCATCGAAAAGAGTAATAGGTCCGGCCCCGCTTTTCCCCGCTACGGCATTTTCCCATGTTGTTTTAACATTGTTCCCCAACGGCGTAACAGCTCCCAGACCTGTTACTACTACTCTTTTTAATTCCATGTAATTTACTTGTAGTTTTTTTATTTCGCGTGCTGCTCAACGTAAGCAACAGCATCTCCTACCGTAGAAATCTTTTCAGCCTGATCATCGGGAATGGAAATATTGAACTCTTTTTCAAATTCCATAATCAACTCAACAGTGTCAAGTGAATCAGCGCCAAGATCGTTGGTAAAGCTGGCAGTTTCTGTTACTTCAGACTCTTCAACACCTAATTTATCGACGATAATCGATTTTACTCTTTCTGCTACTTCAGACATAACTTTTTATGAATTAAATTAGTAAATAAAAGATATTTTCTTTTTAATTTTGTGGTTGCAAAGTAAAACATTTTTTCTTTAACCACACAATTTTTCATTCAAGAAATTCAAAAATTATGCACATTTTTTGATTTTTTGTGCAAGACTCACACTTATTTTTATGACTAAAATAGCCATATTTGCCTCAGGCAGTGGAACAAATGCTGAAAACATTGCACGGTATTTTTCCAACAGCGAAGAGATTGAAATTGCAGTAATCCTATCCAACAAGCAGCGAGCAGGGGTACATGAACGTGCCAGAAAGCTGGGGATTCCATCTTACACCTTTTCAAAAACAGAATTCGACGACGGGGAATTGATCCTGGAGACATTGCATCAATACGGTGTAGACTTCATTGTACTCGCCGGGTTCCTGTTAAAGGTTTCACCCCCCCTTCTGGAGGCCTTTCCTTATAAGATAATCAATATCCACCCAGCACTTCTCCCAAAGTATGGAGGGAAAGGGATGTACGGCGATCACGTCCATCGTGCAGTGGTAGATGCCGGAGAGAAGGAATCGGGTATCTCCATACATTATGTAAATGAGGAGTACGACGAAGGTGACATCATATTCCAGGCCAGATGCGAAGTGCTTCCTGGCGACACCCCCGCCGACGTGGCCCAAAAAGTGCACGAACTGGAATACACCTATTTCCCGCAGGTCATCGCCAAACTTCTCAGGGAGAAATAAGTCCGGCAAAAACCAGAAAAATAAAAAATTAGTATTACCTTTGCAGTCTCAAAAAAAGTTGCGTTTTGCGGCCGTGGCGTAATTGGTAGCCGCGCCAGACTTAGGATCTGGTGCCGAGAGGCGTGGGGGTTCGAGTCCCTTCGGCCGCACATGAAGACTCCCTTCAGGAAAACCTGGAGGGAGTTTTTTTATTCACTCCCTCCAACAACTTCAATCATCCCGTCAGCAGTTATAGATGGTGCAACGGTGCCAAATAGGAAATTTTTCTCATATCCATAAAGATGTACACCTAAACGCATATAAAACTGTAACCAGGAGAAGCACCAATATCAGTCAGCATTACCTGCAATGGGGAAAGGAGAGAGAGTGTAAGTCAACAAATAGCTAAACCAGAATCATGTGATCTGAAATCCAAAAGAACAACCATCGCATGCATAAAGAATTTACCAAAGGGCAGGAAGAGGTGAAAGGCATGGCTGAGAAAGTACAACAATAAAAACAGTAAAAAAAAGAATAATTTTGTAAACAAGATGGCCTTGGATTTGTTGTAGCTCTTAACTGTTACATTTTAAAAATCACATGCTCGTATGAAAAAGTATTTTATATCCATTTTGATTTTTCTTTTTATTTCACTGTACGGTAAAGCACAACAAGGCACATTTGATAGCTGGAGTATTGGTGTGAATGCCGGGTTATATGGCGTCGGAATTCAGGGGGCCACATCGCTTTTACCCAATTTAAAGTTAAGGGCAGGCTACGATTATTTTAACTTCACTCAACAGAATGTGGCAGAATTTGAGGTTGATGTGGAGTATAGCGGTTACAACGCTACTGCATCTGCCGAGTTGAGCGAGATGGAATTGACGCTCCCAAATTTCAAAGTGATGCTCGATTATTATCCTGTTGAAAACGGTATCTTCGCGTTGACAGCTGGTTTATATTTCGGACAAAACAAGGCAACCACAAACGGATTGATCAGAGACTACCAGCAGTTATCTTCACAACTGGGAACAACTCCCGATTTACGATATGAAGATATTGTGATTTCGCCCAACAGTGACGGCTCATTTTATGGGGAACTGGGCATGGGAAGTAAGATCAAGCCCTATGTCGGCATCGGACTGGGAAGAACTATTCCCCACAAAAGAGTAGGATTCAAATTCGAACTGGGGGTTGTAAGCCAGGGTAAATTCCAACTCTCAAGCCCCAACATGAACGATGCCGGTAACGATTGGCTGAACGGACTCATCGACGAAATGGAGCTGCCGGTATCGGAACAAGTCCTGAAATTATGGCCTATGCTCAATTTCTCACTGACCTATCGGATCAAGTAAGCGGCAGGTCGACCCGGTTCTCTCCACAGCAGGTTGAGAACCGGACTATCTTCCCCTGGAATCAGATCGGCGAGCTCATTGACTCTGTTCACGGTTAGAGCCAATACACCCATGGCGAAGCATCATCTAGCCAATAAACGTTCTACCCAATGCGTACTTCGAAATAATCTTCAGAAAGAAATCACAAGCAAAAGATTCATCTTCAATTGAGATTGGACTGATATTTTCCAGTTTCCCATCTGCATATATCCACCAATAGTCAGATGAATGTATTAAATGGTATCTGCTGGCTGCTGACTCGGATGGAATACTGATATTGACTTTGATACCCCCTTTTTCGTAGAATATTCCAACTTTGCTCATTGTTCCTGTTTTTTTAAACATCATCTTTACCTCTTTCTCCAAGTTGCCAATGTTGAGTTCTCTCTGTGGAGAGATTGCAGATTCGAACAACTCATGAAAGCTGTCAACACTAAAGAAAGACTCATATTGCATCAAGTATAACCTCGAGGCATGTTTGTATGAATAACGGCATAACGAGTCACCATAAGTCTTGCGATGAACAACGCTACACAGTAGGTTCCCATTATGTGAATGATATTCAGAACCACTGTTTAATCCATTGATAGTACAATATGTCAACTCCTGGAGTTCGTATCTATCTATTATATCTATCACCTTACCATGCAATGTAGTGAGCCAGTTTGCGGTGATTCTTTTAAACAAGAATTCAAGAATGATAGGTTGTCCAATCCACGCAACCTCTTCATCATCAATAATTGGGCTTGAATCTGTTAGCACGCCCTCTCCCTGGAGACTGCTTATCAGACTCTGCAATTCCTGCTTAATGGCAGTTTTAATGGGCAAATTGTCTATAGGGAAAGGAATCCCTACAGTCAACGACAAATATGTCTTATTGAATGGGCTCATCGAACTTCCCTTTTCATATAGGTGATATAAAAATCGAAA
>MTKW01002161.1_pt1 | contig 22247 bp, 15 predicted proteins | sample 1042761 | NCBI WGS metagenome assembly MTKW01 (sample SAMN06205366, study PRJNA360243) | anaerobic digester metagenome | biome: Wastewater treatment plant; feature: Anaerobic digester sludge; material: sludge; isolation source: anaerobic digester fed with sludge from wastewater treatment plant ...
CAGATTAAATGTAGACGCAAGCCAGCCATTTTCTTCTCTTACTCCCATTAAAAGCATTGTTTCGTCCTCCGTAAAAATCGGTACTGTTACGGATCATGCACATGTTGTCAAAATGAACTTATCCGTACTGTCTAAGTAAAAGTTACTATTTTCTTCATATTATCTCAAGGCTGCTCGTCTCCCGCTGACTGATTGCAATAGCGATTTTCTTACATTCGACTTAGCTGTTCCGTTACCTCAGCCATCGAAGGTATGCTTGTAATCCCGCCCATCTTAAGAGTAGACAATCCTGCTGCCGCAGTCGCAAATTTCCCGATTCTTTCCAAATCGTCTTTTGTCAAATCCTCAATGCTTTTTTGCAAGTGCAATAATTGCGCGACGGCGCTTCCTCCGAAAATATCTCCCGCGCCCGTTGTATCAACGGCAGAGACAGAAAGTGTCCAGAGAGGTATTAATCTCCTCCCAAGTGGGCATGGTATCGGCGCCCGGTTTTCTCGCAAAATCAAAACTCCTGTTGCCGGTTTTGTCTAACGTGACAAATGCAAGCGTCGTAAATACTTTTGGGTCTGCAATCACACCTTCCGTATCCACGCCGACGCGCCGCAAAGTATCGATCAAACGACTTCCAAAGGCATCATCTCCGACCTTGGCGAGCAATCCGGTTGATATTCCATACGCGCTGAGTGCCGCCAAATAATTACCGGGCGCACCGCCCGGGTGCGCCTTCATCGTCGGATAATGATCTTGATCAAGTGCCTGCATCGTGAAGTCTATGAGCAATTCGCCGATTGCGGCGACTCTTGGCATGGGGTCTCCTTCTCACTATAGAGGGGATTGTCCTCTATTCTGAGCATCATTTTACCTGACATTCAACCTGACTCTTGAGGTGTCATGCTAGGATATTTCCCCGCTTTTTCCCTATATTCTCTTCTGTTTGCGGTATTACAACAATCGATCATTACACTTAATCATTGTACGTCTTCGTCATTAAGATGTTCTGCAGCGTTTTTTATTTGAACAGTCCCAAGAGATTCTAATAAGAGCAGCAACTCCGAAATCGTATCCAGCACCTCTCCAAATTCAAGATCACCTACAAAACTATTCTTCTTTCTATATGTTTTCCATCGCTCGATAAAAATATGATTATTTCGCAACTGATGAATTAAGTCATTTAATTTCACAAGATCGAATTTCGTATTTCTATACGAGAACGTGTTCTTAATAGCATTGCTTAAAAGCTTTACGTCAATTTTGTCTTCTTGCAGTTTGCAAATCAAATAAAGGTCAAAATAATCTTTACTTCTGCTATTTAAGAATCCCCTAGAAAATATTGTTTCCATTTTTTCGGCAACCATAGTCTCAATGGGATACGCCTTTACAGAGATTCTCTCTTGATCGAAAATACTTATGTAATCGTAATCAATGGGACAGGGCGTAACAATATCCCCTGTAGCAATGTCTAAAGGTATATATTGTCGTAAGTTTTCAAATCTTGCCAATAACATGACTCGAAATCCGCCGTAGAAATCCTGTTCTCTAATAGGTTTTATACTGTCAATCCCATAGGTGATAGGAGTGCTTTCAATTTTCAAAATTTCATCAAAGATTTGCTCTATAGCTTCTTCTGAAAGTTCTTTGTTTTTGAGGAGGAAATCCATATCCATAGTAGCTCTTGAACTGATCCCAACTATATTAGATAACAAAAAGCCACCCTTAAAAATAAAATTATCCCTGTATTCAGATTTAGAAATCTTTAAGAGAACATCCTCCATAAAGTAATAGGCAAGGACTGAATTGTAAACAATACCTGTGTTTTGACTGACTTTTTGTATCATTGCATTCAATTTACCTTTATTCATAAACGAGCTCCATGATCTCCTGAACTTCTTGAATAATATCCATTGTTTTAGCAATATTGAATAATTCGTGTATATCCCTATCTGGATATTTTGGATAAGTTTTTACAAGTTTAATGTAAATCTCCGGATCCATATCCGATCGGTTCTTGATAAAATCGCAAAGAACTCTCTCCGCTGAATATAGTCTTACGAGTTTTCCTAAATTGTTCTCTCTTTCAATAAGTCCTAGATTTAGTATTTCGTTACTAACATAATAAATCCGGGTGTTTTCGGGTCTTTTATTGAATTTATAATTATAGTTTACGGTCACGTTTATTTCGGCCGGAATTTTATCTGATAAATTCAAAATGTATAAAGCCGTTTCGTAGGAAAAAATTACTCTCGGGTACTTGGTTTGAAATATAAACAATTCATCATAAATGCCGTCCTGCGACATATAAATACCGCGCTCGACTCGCTTAAGTTTTCCCTCTCTGGTTAAACGCGTCAAGTAAACTGTGGGTATATCATTCTCCCTTACAAGAGATGTGGTGAGGATGCCAGCATTTTCATCAAGTAGATTCTTTATTTTTTCAGAATGATTCATATTATTTGTCTCCAGTGTCATTGTTGCGACTACACGGTTATATTAACATGCATTCCGTGTAATAGCAACACAGCTTAAAGCGTAATTCTTATTTTTAAATTGTAAGTCAAATACGACCGCGCTCTTTCCGGGTTTAAAGCATCGGGGATAATAGGTTGAGTTACCAAGGGATTACTGCCAAATACCCAGTCATTTCATTCGTTGTAATATCTCTATTATCTCTGATCAAATGTAAGATTCCTTCTTCTATTGAGACATCCATTGTGACATATGTCGCTTTGGAATCTGTCACAATGGTACTTTGGAGGGCTTTGAACTTGACCATAAGGGTGTTTATTTGGACTATTATACGGGAGTAGTTGCTATGAAATTATTCCAAAGGCAATGTATATCGTTTAAGATTATTTCCCTTTTTAAAAGTCATTTCCAAAAGCTCGGCTGCAATAGGCTTGCTGACAACACGCATGATATTATCCTCAACATCATCCTTGGATAAAAGATTCATACTTCCATACCATACGATTTCGCTGTCAATAACGGCAAAGCGCTCACAGCTGTCTTCGACGAGCTCAATATTGAAACCTGCGTTCCTTAAGTGCTCCATCAATTCTATTCTGTGTATTTCAGAACCAAAAATATATGCACTTGGATGCCAAGTCACGATTGTGACCTTGACTCCTACCTCTTGGCGTGCCCTTAATAACGCCAACATACGCATCACTTTGCGTTTTCCGAGCGTTGGGCTGGATATGACAATGTCGCGACAAGCCTCTTTTAAATCCCGCTCATAAACAGCCCCATACGAATCTGAATCAAATATTGCATTAACAGATTGCTTTTCTATCGGGTTCTCATCATATAATTTGTAGCCGATACGTTTATATGCCTTTAGCCGTTTCACATACATGTTATCGAACACAGGTATGTTGGCGTCGATATAATCGTAAATCATTACATTTTGCTTGCCTTCAAAATCTCGGTTTAGCCTTCCTGCATACTGTTCGACAAGCCCCTTCCAAGCAACCGGAGTAGCCATAATTAATGTATCAAGCCTTGGATAATCAAAGCCTTCCCCAATTAACTGTCCGGTAGCGATCAGAATCAGGCTTTCCGTCACGGGGACTGAATCCATCTCTGCCCGGAGTTCACGCCGTTCTTTTTTTGATTTCTTTCCGGTCAGAAGAAAAACATAATCGGCGCACTCTCTAAGCAAACCGTACAGAATATCGGCATGCTCAGTAAATCGTGTCAAAACAACAGTTGTACGATTTGCGGCAATGCAGGACTTAATATCTTCGACGATCTGCTCATTACGAAGTTCATTGTTTCGTATGATTTCATAGGCTTCGTTAATATGGAGTTTGTCGCGCCCGTGTGGGCTGACAGCTCTTGTAAAACGGGGTACGATCAAATAGTCTATTCCGTGTTCCTCTGCTTTTTCTTTTGCTGAATATTCAAAGCGAACCGGACCAAGAAGCATCCCATTTATACGATCCATACCATCGCTGCGAAATGGCGTTGCCGTAACACCATACACATACTTGGCTGGAACTTCCCGTAATATTCTGCTTATCGTGTCTGATGCGCTGTGGTGGCACTCATCGACGAGAATCATGCCGTAATCTTTCAACCGCGGATGGAATTCACCTTTTTTATATAGAGAACCGACCATGGCGATATCCACTATGCCCGTAGACGTATCTTTTGCACCTTGAATAATGCCTACGAGGCTTTTTCTCTTTTTTATAAGCCCTGTTTTCGTTTTATATTCAGGCAATTCCTCATCTATCTTCAAAAACGTAAAAAGGGATTTTTCCCACTGCTCGATTAATGACGAGGATTCCAAAAGAATTAAAGTATTAACTTGCTTCTTGGCAATCAAGTTGCTGCAGACCACTGTTTTCCCGAAAGCAGTTGCAGCGCTTAAAATACCATGATCATATTGCAGTAATGCGTTCACGGCTTTTTTCTGGGTATCCCGCAATTCCCCGATAAATTCAGCTTTGATTGTTGCGCCGCTCATTCGTTTATCCGAAATGCGATAAGGAATACCGGCAGCTTCAAGCTTCTCAATCAGATGCTCCAACAATCCTCGTGGAATACAAATATAGCCGCTATCGTCCTCTCCAAGGTAAATAAATCTTGAATTTGCATAGTTCGATAAACCGATCGCTTTATTGCGGAAGAATACCGGGTTCGGAAATGCGGCCATCCTTCGGATTTGATTTTGAATCCTTGGTTTGAGATTGTCTGTATTGATATACAACAGGTTTGAAATGGTTATAGATAATTCGCCGGATACATCCTCAGCCTGCAAGCGTTTGCTGCGTTCCCACGGTTTAACATCATCTTTTTTCGTTTGAGAAGCGCTGTCCACGGCTTGTTCTGTAGCAGAGGAAATATCCCACTTGCTCAGCAATTCTTCTATCCGGGAGGCAGAAAGTTTACTTACACTCTTCAGTACCACCCATTGATTTGGATAAGCGTTCCATCGTTCATCTACAAAAGCACTGTCTCCCTTTTTCAAAGCTTTCCCTTGAAGCGGTAATGCGATCAGGTTTCCCAATGCTCCATCTTCGATATAATCCTGCGCCGGAAGCATGCGATCATAGAAGCGAAAGGATTTCATATTTACAGACTCAGCGCCTTTTTCCAGCAAGGAAAAACCGAATATTCGAGCAAGACTTGCGGGAATTGGAGCATCAAAAAAAATCCATACATGCGCCCCTCTTCCAGAGCGTGAACGTTCAACCAGCATGGGAATTCCGTTTACTTTTCCAATTGACCGAAGCGCCTCAACTTCTTCGATCCAGCTGTCATCTGTATTGGCGAAGTCGAACTCTTCTGCATCTTTATCGTGATTATCAAAATCAAATACAAGGAATCTGCAGGTTCCGTCAGGAAACAACGGATAAATTCCAATTACATCAGAACCATCATGCTTGAGACCCCGCAAGTGGTTTACAATTTGCGTCGCTTCCAGCTTTGTCCAGCGACGATTCTTACAGTCCTTGCACTTAACCTTAGCGCCAGATACTCTCGGGCAGATTCCATGCCTCCAGAAGTTATCACATTGTGGATAATAGGCTGCCTTTCCCGTGGTTTTGTTTTGCGACCGTTTACTGTAAACATCCGTTCTGCCCCAGAAATAGGAATAGAATGTTTGGGCGTGATGGCGAGTGATCTTTTCCGGAAGGATTCTGCTGCCTTGATCGGGGTCGAACGAACCCCCATGAGAATTACTTGTGGCATCAAGAGGCGTATATTCAATTCCAGCTTGCTCAAGGAGTGCTTTAAGATACGAATTTTCGGATTCAAGCTTTTCTAATCGAATCATTAACTCGTTTATGTCAGCCATACTGTCTCCTGCTTATCAGAGCAATTAGATCATCTTGTTTTATCTTGTCCCAATCGAACATTATGATACTTATCTTCCTCTGTTTAAAAAATGACAAATAGTGCCGTTCTTTACTAATCGATTGAGGATGTTATGAAATGCGTTCTAAAAGTCGTTCCATCATATATGTTCGCATCAAAATTTGTGCATCGGCAGATTTTCCCTTAGCAAGATTACGGATTTTATCTTTTAATTGTCTTGATGTTTTTAATCATTTAAAGAAGCACCTCCAAATAAGGTTTGAGTACTGTACTTACATTCAAAGTATCCGCATATTGCATCAAAGACCTAAGATTCTTATCTTTTCGTTTTGCGTAAGACTTTAAAGCATCTTGAAACACCTGTATTTCTACACCATTCCTGCTGCGTAAAACATCACATAATGTTCTCTCTATATCATAGACCGGAACTGTATGACCAAACGGAGTTTTTATTTTACTTTTGCCAAGCACATGCAATTCTTTTCTTATGGTATAAACCTTGATACCGTCTTCCTTCAAACGATGTGGATTATAGCCTGTTCTCACCGTTACAGAATAATGAGACGGTTCTCGATCAGTCATATCATGTAAAAACAAAGCCGTTTCATGAGAAAAGATTGCCTGTGCCGATCTGAGATAAATTAGATACATCGAATCAGGCCAAACATCAGCTGAAACATAAATGCCTTGTCCGACCCTTTCCAATCCGTTTTTTTCAGCAAACTTGTAAAATTCGTATTTGCTGATACCCTGATTTAGGACTTCTTTTAGCGTAAGCCAGCCATCGTTTTCTTGTAAAAGTTGTTTTAGAACATACTCAGTACCCATAACAATTTCCCTTCGTGCTAATATCATATCTCAAATTAGCACAGAAGTAAATATGTGTTATTATAACTTGTCTGGAACTAATGATAAAAGTTTCAATATTGAAAAAATTGGGGTTCTAAGATATTTCTGTTATTCACTGTCCATATTGATGGGGAGTACACCATTTTGAGACAGGTCCCGGACATTAGCAGGTGTTAAGAAGCTTTAAAACCTCTTACAACATCTTAAGAGATACTATGACATCGGCAGCTTAACCCTGTTATCACCGATGATTACCCGTCGGAAAAGGCGTGGTCTGGTGTGACACTTACTTTTTTAGACTTTGTACGTCTAAAAACTAGAAATCGTGCTCACAAAAGTCCACAGTGGCGCGGCGCTTAAAGACAACCCGCCAGCGCCATCCCCCCATTCTGGAAATTACGCTCGCAAAAGACCAGTGCCGCGACGTTTAAAGTCCCCCGTTCTGAAAACCGAGAGCCTTTATGTGGCCTTTTTACTCCTCAGCGACCGGACTTTTTAGAGCGAGGATGCCTTCGGTGGCCGAGATTTCCATCTATTCACTTGTCGAGACCGCCAAATACTTGACAGTACCGTTATCCAAGTACTGTCAAATCATCATGAACGTTTTTTCGATATTTATATAATTTCTCGTTCATATTCAAACTGTTTATCAGTCGTAATCCCGTATATATCATCTCTCAAAGCACACAATCTAACTTCTATTACTCGATCTTTATTAGATAAATTATGCTCTTTAACATATTTAAATAACTCTTGCACCTCTTTCGTTTCAAGATTAGCTCTTAGTCCCAAAAATATTTTTTTAGGAACTGCTCGAAGATAATACCTCTCTCCGATCTTCTTCCATATTGTTTCATCATAGTTTCTTGTATCACATACAGCTCTTTTTTCCGTTTCATAAGCCCATTCTTTTGCTTTATAATAAAACATCTCAATTGAAGCATTTTCAATATGTTGTCTTGTTAAATGGTAATGTTCGGTATATTCCACAGGTACTATAACACTATCTTCAACGGAGAATCCTATACAACATTGTTGGTGGTTCCCATAATGTGCCCACATAAGCATTTTGTTGTATGAGGAAGACATGCAACAAATACGAAATTGATCTATGTATCTAATGTTTTTCTCTTCATACGGGTCATTAAAATGTCTAGGACTACCTGCGAAAATACCATTTTTCAAGGAATCTATCGCGTATTTTATATTCATATACTTGTAGACACTGATAACTTTACCCATCCGCAAACCCTCAGCTCTCATTGATAATAATCAATTTGCGCTACAACAATGTCTAGTTATTCGTTAAGCCAAAGCGCATGTTGTTATGTTACTCCTGTTCAATCAGGTGAAACACAACTCAATAACTTTGTCTATATGGTGTGATCCTGTTTGTCTCTATTACATCTACTGTCTCTTTGCTTATGGTTGCCAAGTTTTTTTGCCAAATTGTTGCCACACCTTGATCCTATCAAACGATTAGGTTTAATAGCATTAACTGTTCGTATATTTCTGAATAGCATCCTCAAAAAGACTGCCGCTTTCATCAATAAATCGAGCTTTATTATTTAGTAACTCGTTAAATTTTCTGTAAATCCTGTCATAAATTATTTTATGCGCTTCGTTTTGAATATTGTCATCTTTTATCTCGTCCATTTCAAAAATTATATTGCAATCAGTGGCAAGGTCCAACAGCCTCAAAATATCCTCTTTGCGAATATCATGTATCTCCTGCATGTTATCTTCGACGTCTCGAAAATAGCCCTTCCCGCTATCAATCTTTAAGTAAATCATAATCGCGTTTCCTTTCGTTGTAAGTATTCTCGCCAGCCTCAAGGCAATCCAGAACAACCTGAAAATTCTTTATCGAATTTCCTGAGGAGGAAATTAATTCTTTGCTACTTGGCAAGCCATAATACCGTTCATAAGTAATATCATTACCAATGATCCTCCTTGTGTAGATAAGGTAATCAGGTCTAATGGATGCACCAACGGTGTTGTTGTGCGTTACGAGAATAACTGGCATGTTCTCGGAGAGTTCTCGGATGATCTGGTTTACCCGGTCACGTAAGAACAGATTGTCGAAAGAAGATTCCGGCTCATCGATTAGAAGAATATCGAAGCGGTTAGCATCGTCAATTTCCTGAAGCAATTTAAATTCTGCCCGCTCTCCTCCCGAAACTGAGAAACCATACTGATTCAATATTTGATAATCAACAAAAACAAAGTATTTATAATAATCTGTCTCTGGAATACCCTCCATCCCCATTAGTGCGAGTAAGTAGCGATAGGGGTTGTTAACATATTCATTCATATACTTGGAAAAGGAGACGTTTTTCTTTCCGCTAAAATATTTCAGCTCATTTGCGGTAAAATATGGTCGTTTTCTAGTTTGGATTACGAAGCCTCCTACCATCTTTCGGTTAATTACGGTCTCTATCTTAATCAGATTAACTAGATCATTAAACATTCTCACCTTGATCCGATTCATTTGACATTCATAGAAATCGAAATCAGGTACAACTTCCGCTGATGTGCGAAAACTAAGTGAACGCTTTACTTCACCGACCAAATCGTTGACCCATGTCTCTTCCAATGATCTGCGTTTTTCTTGCCTATATCTATAGATCAACTCTTTCAGTAGAGCGATTAATTCATCTCGAGTCACATGTTTTTCGATAACATCCCGATATTCGTGGGCATCCAGTAGATTTTTGACGGATTCAATCAGTTTTTTAATGTTATCAAAACTTCTGGTGGGAAATTTTGATTCATTATATAGAGCGCACTTGGCAAACACGTCCGCTCGATCGGAATCTTTAGCGAAGCGGATAAGAGAAGAAACAAATTGAGCCAAATCTTGTTCGTCTCTATCAAGCGAAATGTTTTTAACGATGTCTACGGCTTCTTTGAATGGAGCAAAATAATCTTCTGCAAAACTACTCCGTTTTGCCGCTATCTGATCAGTAAAATCCTTTGCGGCTTGTTCAGGTTTTGTCTCTATAAGATCGAATTGTTTTATATACTTAACGTTGTCGTACTGCTTGGCAATTTGATCAAGCGTGAAGGACTTACCAGATGACCTCTCGCCTATGACAACAGTGAGTCCTGTGGATACAGGTAAATCCGGTAGAGCATAAAACAGCCTGTTTCCTTCATTCTCCGTAAGTGAAACATGCCTTTTATCAATCAGAGACTTTTTAATTGATGAGACACTTATCTCGTCAATATCGAAATAAGTTTGCCGAGAAGGGAATACTTCCAAATCCTCTGACGGTCTTAGATCGCTAAAATAGACGGGAATCAGAGACTCTAAATCCTTTTGTCGGTAAATAAATTTTTTAACGCTACCTACTTCTCCGCAAAGGATACAAGTACCCATTGCGGATAAAATATCGGAATCCACAATTGGTTTCTTATCATAATGTGGTATCCACAGATATTTTTCGAGATCAGGAAATATCTGCTGAAGTTCGTCCAACGAAATGAAATCTTTCGAAGTAACAATCTTGCCTTGAACCACTTTACAGCGGATATAGAAATCTTCAATGTCATCCTGGTCGGTAATGCAAATAATATGTCCGAAGTTGCTCTTTCCTAAGTTGATCTCAATTCCTGGCAATACAACGCATATATCTGAAAGGCTGCTTTGTATTTCCTTGTACTGGGTTAAATCAAATGTGTTATGGTTTGTGAGAGCGATACCATCAATTCTAAGCGCCTGAATATAATCCCTCAACTTTTCAATTGAAAAGGAGAAGGGAGAATCACTCATTGTTTCTATTGTATGGATGTGTAAATCTAATTTTTTCATAAGCTAGCGCTGCATCTCATTGACTCAACAATTAGCATTTCGTCTATCATTCTCGACCTGCCTAATGGTTCCATTATAGATGTCATAGATTATTCGAGGCAAATAGTTCTTCTTCTTCAATAGTTTTGCTCTTTCAATATGTAACGCATCTTTGACATCATGTCGGTTTGCCCAGTCATGTTTTTGAAAATGTTGTTACTTGGCAAGTAATGTCCGGGTAAACTCTTTATACAATATCCAGTTATTAGCATGATTCCAAACTCTTACGATCGCCAAATACAGCTGCGCGTCTTTTAACGTTTTTGTTTCTTGTCAGAATGGGAATAACACTTTTCCTACGATGCCTAGAACATCGCTTTCATAGATTTTGTTAAAATCACAAAAATCGTACCGAATCAATCTGCGGTAGTACGGATAATCAGATTTACCGTTTTCGTAGGCGAAAGAAATGATCTGATTTTGAATCTTTGAAAACAGGCAATTAATATCTTTTACAAATCGGATGATCTCGGAAGCGCATAAAGTGATCTGCCGATCGCCGACCTCATAAGTAAAAGCAAAAGCAACCGAGCTGCTACCACTAATTCCGGCAACTAACCTTGCACCGTGCATCTTGTGTTCAAACTTGTTTCGGATGATTTTCACATCAGACAGAAAGTCATTATGACACTGTAGAATTTTTTCATAGTCTCCCAACAAAAAAGGAAGATGATCTGAGAATTCGAGCAACCCATCCCGAGGATTGATTATATATGTTTTTTCTTTTTTGGCATAATCATATGGAACGAGCCGGGGAACAGCTTGGATCACATCTTTTATGTGTTTCTCATACTGCCCTGAGTTGTCTATGACGTTAACACCGCAGAGAGTAATTAGATCACGGTTCATTTCATACAGTGTTTCGAAATATCCGCTCAACGCGTTTGCTATTTCAATTGTCATCGGATTCGCCTCATTTCGATCTCTCAACCTCTCACTCAGGAGTAAGGAGCACTTCCAATTGGGCAACGATGTGCTTTTTGCTCGACCAGCGGTGGCAGAGGAAGCCATATAGCATAGCGGTCCTTCTTAACAAAATGCGAATTGTTCACTCCCACTTGGTCACGGAACACGTAACTTTAACAGTTGTATTTATATAACGTGATTCCGTGTATTGCTATTGTATCAGGCTTTTTGTGTTGTGAAACTGTTGCCAAGAATAGATCTTGAGAAAGCGAACATCTGGTTTTGCCGGCAATTTCTTGTGCGGAAATGTTCTTGGAAAATAGTCTCATGATTTTCTATATGACCGGCAGTCCTTTCGTGATGTTTTTTGATGCTATATCATGTACTTATCTAATGTCCTCAATTTTGAATCACGGTTATTGGAGGAAAGAATAACAATAAACGCTATTCTAGACCAAATTGAACTTGGAAATTTTGCATTACCGGAATTCCAACGAGGATATGTTTGGAACCGTGATCAAGTTAAGAAATTAATGAACTCACTTTATCGTGGTTATCCCATCGGTAGTCTCCTAACATGGGTGACAGTAACGAATCCCGATATCATGCGAGGTGAAGAGACCAAGCAACAAGGGACAGTGAACCTAATCCTTGATGGTCAACAACGAATTACTTCTTTATGCGGAATCGTCAAAGGGCATGAACCTGCTTTTTTTGAAGGTGACGGCAAGGCATTTACGGGACTTTATTTCAATGTGGAAACAGAAGTGTTTGAGTTCTATATGCAAACTAAAATGCAATCAGAAACAGGATGGGTAAGTGTCACCGAAATCATGCAAATAGGAGCGGGAAACTTTGTTGTGCAGAATCCAGAGTACTTGCCGTATCTCTCAAAGCTTAACCAGATAAGCAATATCAAGGAAATAGACATTCCAATTCAAGAAGTGACCGGTCCAGATAAGACGGTCGACATTGTCGTGGAAATATTTAACAACGTTAATAGCGGGGGGACGAAACTCAGCAAAGGTGATTTAGCATTAGCTAAACTATGTGCTGAATGGCCAGATGCCAGACAAGAATTGCGCAGCGTTCTAAAAAAATACAGTCGTTATGGCTTTGAGTTCAGAATGGAATGGCTATTGCGGTGCATTACAGTCTACTTGACGAGCCAGCCCTTCTTCTCGTTCCTTTCGAACGTTGATATAAACAAGTTCAAGACAGCCGTTCCTGAAACAGATAAAATGATTAAAACAGTTTTGAACCAAATCGGTTCACGACTGGGACTAGATCATGATCGAGTTTTGCAGAGCAAGTTTGCAATCCCGGTAATCATTGAGATTGTTAAATTGGAAGGCGGCAAGATACTGGATGCAGGACATTGGAACAAAATCCTCTATTGGTATGTCCATACCTTCTTATGGGGACGATACTCCGGTTCAACTGAAAGTAAACTTGCTCAAGATTTAAATGTACTCGAGGCAGGCGGTGGCATTGATGGATTAATAGAACTAATGAGTAGAATGAGGGGAGACCTGAGAATAAGACCGGAAGACTTCATCTCTTGGAGTAGAGGATCTCGCTTCTATCCGCTTCTATATATGATGACAAGAATGACAGGTTCAATAGACTGGATGAGTGGAATCGAACTCAAAGAAGCTCTTTTAGGCAAGATGGCCTCATTAGAATTACACCATATCTTCCCCAAAAAAGTACTATATTCGCATGAATATACGAAAGACGAAGTAAATGCATTAGCTAACTATACTTTCTTAACAAAAGAAACAAATCTTTCTATATCCGATCGAAAACCTGAAGACTATATGCCACAGATGTTGGCCAGCTATTCCAACGCTCTGTCAAGCCATTGGATTCCGGAACGAAGCGATCTATGGCTTGTCGAAAATTATCATAAATTCATGGAAGAACGACGCGAGCTTCTTGCAGCAGCTGCCAATGAGCTCTTAGACGGATTGTATTCCAGTCATGAGGCAACGGTAATTTTCCCAGTTCAACATGATGATGTTCAGCGACAAGAACTTGATACATCTTTCGACCCGGCGGATGAAGATGAAATCGTTCTCAGAGCTTCTTACTGGATGGAAGAAAGGGGATTTGATGGCGGTGAATTAGATTATGAGCTTGTAGATGAAAACGACAATCTTTTGGCTACGTTTGATCTTGCGTGGCCAGAAGGCGTGCAAACGGGCCTGAGCGAACCACTTGCACTCCTGATCAACGAACCGCCGGAGGTTTTACGCAAAGCAAATGCTGCGGGCTTCAGATATTTTACGGATATTAATGAGTTCATAGAATTCGTGGAGAGCACATATTTGGCGACGTGACAATTCATTCGGGGACGAAGTATGGAAAGATCAAACAAGGGTGCTTAAGAAAACAGATAACGGATTTGCATACATGGATTTTTCCTTCGCGCTATGCCACTTTCCGATATCTCGTATACACATACTCATAGATCTGCTGGCGATGCAAGGAGATGCTGACCTCGTCATAGCTTTCCGGCAACTCTACCCAGAGAGTATCTCTGATTAGGTTATCGACGGCTGCTTTGGTTTCCTGTTTGTCTGTCCAGTTATCAAGCTCAGCAATCGTAGCCTTAATATTCTTGAGCAAACTAGAGGCAACTGCCTTCAACTTTTTGATATCGTTTTTGCTTAGATTTTCTCTGAATAGCATGTCGTATATTGAGAGTTCTTCGTCGCTAGAAAATCCTTCGCGAATATATCGTTGCTCTTCCTGCTTCATCTGTCTTGCAAGATCTATCAGCTCAATAAAAGTTTTTTCTATCGTTGCTCTATCTTGCTCGGCATTGTAATCGGAAATGATCTGCTGATAGCGTTCGTAATAGTTGATACGATCCGGATTAGCGAACAGCATACTATCTAGTCTTTGTCGAATCACCTCTTCAAGATCCTTCATGACTAGGTTTTTGTTTTTAACCCTTGCGAATTCTTTACGCAACAAGTCAAAATCAATCGCGCTAATATCGAAACGGCGAGATTCCTTAATCTCCGCTGTCGGGTCACTCTGAATTTCTACATATGAACTTATGATGCTATTAATCTCTACCATCAAATCTGTGGTGTCAACGTGCCTACGTTTCTTCTGGAGCTCTCCATATATCGCTGCTATCGCTTCAATTTGCTTGCGTGCATATCCCGTAACATCATCGCGGTCTGTGTATTTCATTAAACGGATTAGTTCAGATGCATATGTTGTGAAGGTCTTTTTGTCCTCAACACTTCCACATACTGCATTGGCGGCTTGCTGCAGATAGGATAGTTTCTCGAAGTCATAAGCCTCAATTAATGTACCGAGATCAAAATCATTTTCTGCAAGAAACGATTTCGCTTTTTCGATAATATCGAGAATACGTGCAATCAGTTCATCCTTATCAACGGTGGGATCAGAACCTCCGCTTCCTCCAACATTTGCCGTATAATCCGCCAACGCTTTTCTCAACGCTTTTACAATGCCGATATAATCGATAATCAAGCCGTTACTCTTGCCTTCCGCGACACGATTGGCTCGAGCGATTGCTTGCATAAGAGTATGAGCTTTAAGCGGCTTGTCAAGATACAGGCAGGAAAGACATTTGACATCAAAACCTGTCAGCCACATCGCGCAAACAAAGACAACTCGCAAAGGATTCTCAGAGTCTTTAAACTCTTTATCGAGCTCGCGCTTTACCATCTTTGTTCTGTGATACTTGATGTCTAACCCCCACTTTGTGAATGTCTGTATTTCGTTCTGTTCCTGACTGATGACGACGCCCATTTCCGTTTCTTGCATCCATTTCAGTTTGCGTTCAAGCTCCAAAGCTTCTTGTTGTGTAGCCTTCTTAATCTCTTTCTTTAGGTTCTTAATCTCTTTCTTCCAGTATTTCTGAACGTAGTTATGCATTCGGACGCAGGTAACCTTATTGAGACAAACGAACATCGCTTTTCCACTTGTCCACAAATCCGAATAATGTCTGGCGAAATCCTTTGCGATAGATTCAAGACGCGGCTCTGCTGTCATTAGGTGTATTTCTTTTGCGAATTCCGCTTCAAGCTTGTCTTGCTGGTCGACATCCAAATCAGCACTTTCAATTGCGTCAAGAATTTGATCTGTGATCTCGGGATTACGCAAATCAAGGATCTTTTCTCCGCGATTCTCGTAATACAGCGGGACGGTTGCACCGTCTTCCACCGCCCGTCTGAAGTCATATACTGAAACGTATCCACCGAATGTTCGAGCTGTAATATTGTCACTGGATAGTAACGGAGTCCCGGTAAATCCGATACGTGCTGCGGTAGGCAGCAGTTTCATCATATTGTCTGCAAAGATGCCGTACTGACTACGGTGCGCTTCATCCGACATAATGATTACGTCGTGATCCGGATAAATCGGTTTAGCATCTGGCTTATTAAACTTCTGAATTAGAGTGAAAATGAAACTCGGATTGCCTTTTAGCTTCTGAACCAAATCTTCTCCGCTGGATGCGATAAATTGCGAGGCTTTGGCCTTTCCAAGTAAGCCGCAATTCTCAAAAGTATCACTGATTTGTGTGTTGAGTTCATCACGATCTGTTAGCACAACAAAGGTAGGAGAGCCTTCGAATTTGCGACGGATTTTCTGTGCGAGGAACACCATGGAATAACTCTTGCCGGATCCCTGCGTATGCCAAAACACACCTAGCTTACCGTCATTCAGTTTTCTAGATGCGTATGCTTTAATCGCTTCGTTGACTCCTAAGTACTGGTGATTACGGGTCAGTATTTTTTCTGTAACACCACCTGAGTGATCATACAAAATAAAATTCTCAAAGAGATCTAGGAAATTTTCTTTTTTACAGACACCTCGCAACATTGTTTCAAGCGCAACACTGCCCTGATCTTCTTCTGCCAGTCTCTTCCATTCATGAAAGAATTCATACTTGCTACCGAGAGTTCCTACCTTCGCTTCCGTGCCGTTAGAAAGCATCACGAACGCATTGTAATAGAACAAGTGCGGAATGGTATCTAGATAGTCAGTGTAGTTGTCTTCATAGGCATTTTGAACGTCTACGGTATTCCGTTTCAATTCGATAAACAACAGCGGAATACCGTTCACAAATCCGACAATATCCGTTCTTCTGCGATACAGATCACCATGAATTTTTAACTCTTTAATCGCAAGGAAATAGTAGTTGCCTGGGTTTTGGAAATCAATGACAGTAGCTTTCTTGGTTTCAGCCTGACCGTCCGGCTTCTTGACTGTTACCGGGATACCGTCGCGAAGAAGGAAGTACTTTTCTTCATTAATCTGTAATAGAGATGAAGTGGACAACCTTTTTTCTAGAAGGTTCTGTGCCTCTATAATCTGATTCTCACTAATCCAAGGGTTAAACTTTTTCAAAGCTTCTCGAAAATACCGAAGCAGCAGTATTTCCTTGTAGCTTGTTCTTCCGAGGGTACCGCCTTTGCCAAGAACTTCAGTGTTATAAGCAAATCGAACATCCCACCCCAGCTCATCACGGAGCAGATTTCCAGTACTTTTCTGCACTAGGATGTTTTCGGAATAGTCATAGCTCATAGCTTCATAGTACCCTTATTCGTTAATATCTTTTAATAAAGATGATACTCTCTCTTTCCGTTCTATATGATCAAGCTGCAATTTAGCAAGTAACCACATTTGATAGATATCATCGTATACCGTTTCGAGTTCATATTCTGTCATTTTTGATATTTGATCATTTTCAGACGTATCGTGACGAATAAACTTGTTTAGCAGTTGGAAAAAATCCGATGTAAAAGCCTTATTGATTCTATTCAGCTCATTTCGCCTTAACTCAATGTCGTCTGCCATATGTTTTAAAATGACCTTTTTCTTACTTAGATTTCCTCTTAAACGGTGATGATTGTATTCGAGCACGGAATAGCTTGATTTAGGTTCAGTAATTTCGGCTACTGATATTGCGGCAGGATTTTTTTCAACGAAAAGAGTAAAAGAATCTTTTTCAATTGAAGTGTAGCCGATGTCCTCCATACAGCTGAATATATTTTGGATAAGAAGCATAATCGGTTGCATCATGCTAAACTCAACGATGGATCTCAACGCTATACAAAACATTAAAATATATTCAGCAAAGTTTATTAGTAGATAAACATCAAAGTCTCTAGGCTGTTCTTCAAAATAAAAACCATAATAATCGTCGAAATCTTCAAGAGAAATACATCTTCCTATAAGCTGTTTATCAAGTAAGATAAAATTATTCTCAACCGCTAATGCAATACTATTATACCTACAATAATATGAATCTAATGGTGTATTATAAAATTGTTCGTATAACCTTGAATACTCTCGACGCAGATCAATTTCTGCGGATTTGAGTATATCGTATATGTTTCTTCTCACGTTTTCACACCTCCAATTCTCCTTTCATGAGCTTTGGGAGTAATCGGTCACGAGCTTCTGAGGATAATTCTATCTGCCTTTGTAGCACCTTAATTGTTTCAAAATAGGGAAAGACATATTCAGTATATACTTCAAGCAAATTATCTGAGGGAATAATTAATTCTAATGCATTAACATCCTTTGCATAAACATGAGGTTGTGCTGCTCCTTTTCGAAGAGCATCTACGCTTGCCTTGTTATGCTTTAAGAAACAGTACGCAAAATATAAATACGACGTTGTTTTACTGTCGGCAAAAGAACAATCAGAGGCGAAAACGTCAACATTATATAATCTTGTAAATCCTGCGTTCGCGCCTGAACCGCTTACTGTTATAACAGGAGCCATGGTATTAGCGCTGTTGTGATAGTATGCAGGTTCTAAGCCGCCGGCTACGACAGCCACCTCTCCTTTGCGCACTTGTGCCTTTGTTATAGTTTTTCCACGTTTGAAAAGTGCAATATCTCCGAGCGTACCCTTAACCCATCCTTCCGGCACTCCATCAACAATAGTCGCATCCGCATATCCAGGAAAACGCAAATCCACAAACCATTCCTTATATAAGCGCTGTGCAACTTCTTCAAGAAGTTGTATTTGCTTGTGGTTGTTTTCGATGAGGGCGTCGTATTTTGATAAAACTGATCCTATTTGAATCTGCTTATCTTTCTCTTGAATTACTTCTATCTCCATATTTGAAAATGCGGATTTTGAGATGTTCTCTCTCCCCGAAGCGGTTCCGGAGTCAAGCATTTTTAGTTTGTGAACATTATGTCTTAATAGATAATATACGTATTCATTATCAAAATTTTGATTTGGAATAATGGCATTCATTGCTTGATTAATAAAACAATCACAATGCGCCATTGTGAGTTTTTTCCCAACACTACCAATCGTCACAACACAAGTAGAACCTTTAGGAATTAGACTGCTTTTATATTTTTGAAAGCCTTCCTCCGAATAACATTCCTCAGGACAATAAGTGTATTTTGATGATTCTGAAATATCAGTGGCTTTTATAAACGGGGTGTGCTTACCATATAATTCTGGTTTACTTCTTGGGGGAGTATTCCCTGTTGTTATTTCACCCAAATCTTTGATTGTGACCGTTTCTAGCATAACCCCATCTCCTTCATGTTTTGAGAGATAGTATCCATCAAGTCATTTGATTCTGCCCGCAAAGATAACAGCTCGCGATGAATCTCAGCCATGCGTTCTTCAAAATCCACTCCATCATCTTCAAGGGGAGGAACACCAACATATGCTCCCGGTGTAAGAGACCAGCCTTTTTCCTCAATGCAGATTCGTTCGTTATCACCTTTTGCAACCTCTGTCGTATACGCAACTTTGCAAAGACCGAGAATGTCCTTATATTCACCATCACCGAATTTTTCATAGAGCCAGTTCGCTTCCTTAGCTACGGTGAGAATTTCTGTAAGTTCTTCGAGCTTGGTATCGTATTCTTCCTGTGTCCTTTTCTTTTCACGTTTCTCGGCAGCTTTAACAGCCTTCTTTGCTTCTGTTCTGAGGGCTTTTGCTTTTTCCGCAAACTCATGCACCTGTTCTGCGAAAGGCTTACGGCTTCCAAGGGCTGTGCGGTATTCATCAAGAAGTGCAGTATATCTGTCTACTTCACCACGATATAGCCAGACAATGGCATTCAAATTCTTAAGCTGCCATTCAGACCATTCGTTAAGAGTACGGTCAACGACTGTGTAATAATTTCTTGCGTCGATGAAAAGCACTTTATCTTTAATGGAGTCAGCTTTGCCCTTATCAAAAAACCAAAGGGTGCAAGGAAGTGATTTTGTATAGAAGAAATTGTTAGCAACGCTAATCATTACATCCACATGGCCAGTTTTCACTAGGCTTTCTCGTATGTCTTTATCTTTACTTTGGCTATCTGTCGCAGAAGACGCCATCACAAAGCCAGCACGTCCCTTTTCATTTAAATAGCTGTAGAAAAACGAAATCCATAAATAGTTTGCGTTGCTGACTTCTTTCTTTTTGTTGACGTTTGGCATACCAAAAGGCAAACGTTTTGCATTTTCAGCAGATTCAGCTTTTATCTTATCTACATTAAAAGGTGGATTTGCCATAACATAGTCACAGCAACCATCTAGGTTATGAGCATCATTGTAAAAAGTGTTTGCTTCATTGCCGGATTTTATCTTTCCGGTAAGACCATGAACGGCCAAGTTCATAAGGCAGAGCTGTGCATTGTATTCTACTTTTTCCTGACCATAGAAGGTCATTGTGCTGTTCACATTCATGCCGGATTGATTGACATAATCTCCGGATTGAATGAACATGCCTCCTGAGCCGCAAGCCGGGTCCAGCAGTATACCGCTTGAAGGTTCAAGAACATTTACAATCATTTTTACCAATGATTTCGGTGTAAAGAACACGCCATCATCAGAAGCGATGTTCTTCGCAAACTTATTAAGAAAGTATTCGTATATGCGACCAATAATATCTCCGCCAATTTCATCGAAGGCGCTATTGTTAAAGATGCGAAGAAGCTCAGACAAGAGTTCATCTGAAAAGTCGGTATAACTCTTTGGAAGGACACCTTTTAGCTGCTCGCTCTGGTCTTCAATCAGCTGCATCGCATTGTTGACCACTTCACCCAAGCTGGTCATTGCGTGACCATCCTTATTGAGCAACGAAGCGGAAGAAATATCATTTGGAAGATTCACAAGATAGTCATACTGTGCTTCCTTTGGAAGAAAGATCGCACTCTTTGCCGCGAAGTCACTGGCTTCAACTGGCAGCACACGATCTCCTCTGGTCGGACGATCTTTCAGGATCTCAGCTTCTACAATCTTAAATCTGCCGTATGCATACCGAAGGAAGATAAGACCAAGTACAGGCATACAGTACTGATTTGACGTGAGCTTAGATCCAGCCCTCAACAAATCTGCGGATTCCCAAAGGTCACTTTCTAGTTTGCGAATATTGATCATTAGGTTATAACCTCCACGGAGATACACAAATGTTTCTATTAGAAAGGTTTTTTCTCTACTCCCGCCAAGCGCTAAATTGTTTTGATTACTTTTTTCTTCTGCAGGTTGTCCATATTTCTGCGTTTTACGGCTTCACAGATGCTAGTTAGGTCCGGCATTAGACGAAATGTATTGTATCCAAGGACATCTAAATAGTGAATTAATTCTTCGCGAAGATCTTTATGGATCTTGATGCATTTCGAATTGCTCTTCAAAATCTTTAAATGTTCCTCTTCTCCCAAAGTATAGGGGAACATAAACAGCCCTTGCTGCATAATGATTCTTTGATTGGCTTGATTTGGATCAATAAATAATATTACACGCATTTTTTTCTTTTCTTCTAATTTTTCACCGCTCTCTATGTCTTCATAATCAAATGATGACTTGACGCTTCTGTTATGTATGTTTTTACCAAATAAATCGGTGACACTATCAATACAATGGCAGGCTTTAACAGCTAGAGAATCGGTGCGAGTAAACTTGCTGTTGTAGATATCATCGTTAAGTTTAATTGAATACGCACACAAATTATCATCTAAAGAAGCGTATCTAATGTAGAAATACTCTTTGTCTTCATCATGAATATAGTTTGTTCCCTTTGGGTTATATAAAGCAAATGAGAGTGCAATATAGGGATTGTGGGTAAAATCTAATAAGCGTGTCGGTATTCCAAAATGTTGTGCATAGGACATGAAATCGATCGGCGTTGTTGCATGAAAATAATTACTACCATATTTTTCAAAATCTTTTAAAAAATCGCTCTCTAACTTAATATAACTCTTCTTATCTCTCAAAATAGCAGGGAGCAATTCATCTTGTTTGCTGTATCCTCTGAATACATAATTTCCACTCTTTGCTAAACGATCGAATCGTCTTATCACATGGTCAACAGTACTTGATTTGCCAAAAATATCCATAGTTTCTCCATCGCTAACTAATGATTTGCATATATCTTTGTCATTGACTTTAACCTTTTATGTTTCCTTTAACATGTTGGTGATGATCTTTCATCTTGTAGAACCCTTTAAGTTGCTAATTGGGGCTGATTTCTTTCCGTTGTTTGTTTTTCAACGATTTTGCTCTAACACGGCTTAAATGTTGATGCTGTTATTGTTCATCTACCGGGCTTTTGCTGTTCATGCTGAGTAGAACATACTCTCTGTTTAATTCTTTAATCAATTCTTCTTCAGTAGGAAGATAAAGTTTATATTTGGAGACATAGATTGACTTATCTCCTTCAGGTAGCGTGTATTTAACTACCAAGTCGTTTTTGTCCGCACAGAGAATAATGCCGATTGGTGGATTATTTTCTTCATTCATGAGTTCTCGTTCATAGTAATGAACATACATCTGCATTTGACCAATATCCTGATGAGTCAGT